>Ga0065711_1039992_pt1 | contig 17332 bp, 10 predicted proteins | sample Hoacrofraction12_FD_59098 | JGI IMG/M metagenome (GOLD analysis project Ga0065711, IMG submission 59098) | Hoatzin crop microbial communities from Cojedes, Venezuela - Epithelial fraction 12 v2 (version 2) | ecosystem: Host-associated > Birds > Digestive system > Esophagus > Crop | place... | reverse complement strand
ACTTCAGCAAGGCTTTCGACACAGTCTCCCATGATATCCTCCTAGGGAAGCTGAGGAAGTGTGGGCTGGATGAGTGGTCGGTGAAGTGGATAGAGAACTGGCTGAATGGCAGAACTCAGAGGGTTGTCATTTGGACTTTTAATCATCTGGTTAGCTATCTGAATCAATATGAAATGCTTATGATTAAAAAGGCATTGATGGAGAAAACAAAAGGGCCTGTTATTTCCATCAAAAGATGACTCAACTATGTTCACTGTTTTACAAATTTATTTAATTGATTTAGTCTTTCCTTATGCTGTGGTGTGTGAAACTTGGACATGGCTTATAAATTATTTCACAGGATGTGTCTTTAATAGCACTTGAGCTTTTCTTGAAGGTAAAGTGGCAAAATCCTATACATCAGTGGTCGCCAAATTTTTTTATCATGCACCCCATCACTTAAAATTTTTGAGCATATACCCTCAATATATGTATATTTATTTATTTATAACTTGCATGTTTTGCTGAAGTTCTAATATTTTCTTCCTGCACCCTGATGGATTGTCTTGCGCACACCCAGAGGTGTGTGCACCCCGTTGTGGAGACCACTGCTATAGGTTCACTTGAAGTTGTATGTTAGAAAAAAAATTGTTCACCTCTAAAAAATTTAAATTGTCTTTTTTGAGTGTGTGAGTAAGAAAGCTTCCATCAAATTTTCTTTCTCCTTTCTTAGTTCTTCATATGCTTTCAGTTGTTACTACTACTAACACCGATTCTGATCATAAAACTGCCAAAACTTGAAGATTTCTCTTCCTCACCAGACTCCATTCCGTTCCGTCAAATAACTACCTCTCCCACTTTATTTTCACTAGCTACAACATGTAATTGGGAACAAGGTTGCCTAGGCTAAGCAGAAAACTCTGATTTGTCAAACAGGTTTTTATTTGATACATTTGTTTGACAGTTTCTTTGACCAATACATGCTTGATGAAACATTTGTATCATTGCATCTGTTGATAGTAGTGAGTCTTGAATGGAGAGTAACTGTAAATGATTCGGAGAGGAACATAATTAAAAATAAAAGGTAACCTACTTGGAGCACTTTGCCCATCAGACTAGTTGTGGTGTTAACCTGTCAACAGTGTGTTCTACACTGCTTGGATATATGTCAGGAAAACAGTCTACTATATGGAGAGTCTCTGCTTTTTCAGTCTTTTTTAATTCATGGTATCAAGAACTCATTGCTCCAGTTGTTTTCAAATTAAGTATGACTTATTTAAAAAATATATCTTTCAGTATCACTATTAAACTCATCGAATTTGCTTTCATTGGCTGGCTGCTGGCTTTGGTATTTTGAAAGAGCAAATAGCAGTACACAGTCTCAGTGTTATTTCCAGTAAATGATGTTTGCAACCCTTTGTGGTAAGATACACATCGTCTTTTAGGAAGTGCTTGAGGTTTGTAGCTAAAGCAGGTCTGAGCACAAACAAGCAAACCTCCTTCCCTTGGGGAACGTAACAGTTTGAAACGGAAACTAAGGAGGAGGAGGCTCAGGAACTGCCACAGGTTACAATCTGCTTGTTTTTATATCTGGATGGTAGTGTGACTAAGGCCTGGAGACTGTCATTCTGACTGAAATCTGGCTCACTGTGGCTCTTAAAGATTCCCCAAAAATGTTTCTGTTAACCCATTTAAGGTGTAACTTGTTGCCAAAAAGACATCTGGAGAGCTTGCCTGCTTCTTAGGAAAGAAAAACTACTATCACTCTGGTTTGTTGCTGCAGAAGGTTATATTACAGGGGTTATGTTTGTTTCCTGGTTTGGTTTTTTGGCTTCCTCCTCTTCTGGAACCTGGTAAACTCTTACTCATTTCCTTTCCAAATGATACAATTCCAGTCTTTTAATCTCTCCTTGTATGGAAGTCTCTTCCATGCCTCCACTGGTTTTTCTCATTCATCAGTTCTTCCCTCTTATTGTACTTCTTTTTGTGTGGGTCTCTCGGTAACTGAACACAGAATGTCAAGTGAGGAATACTAGTATTACCATTTCCCAATGTTAACTTCAATTCCATTTATTTATGTGCAGGGGTGAAATCCTGAGTAAACCTGTTGAGTCAGAAAAACACTTTTCTTATCAGTGGAGCAATGATGTATTCTCTAAACATTTTGCTTATGTTATTTACCTTCAGATCTACCTGGCCGGGCACTGGAGATGTTTCCATGATGAGTCATTCTTGAACTGTTGTAATCGATTTAAAAAGATTAACCACAGTTCAGAGCAATAATTCATTTGTTTCTTCTATGTAATCTTGGGCATTTCATGTGCAAATTGTCCATTTACTTGGCATTGTCAGCTTCCCTTCTCCCTTCTCCCTTTTCAGATCTCTCTTAGAAAAATTAAAGTGGGGATGAGAAAATGCAACAGTTATATACAGTCATGCTTCTGTTCCTTGTCTCTGATGGTCCCTTATCAAAGACTTGAGACCTGAAGAAAGCATTTTTAGTCAGGCAGACACTAAAACGTGTGCCAGAAGTGGTTGTATATTTCCAGGATTAGTTGTTTCATCACCTTCCCAGGGCTCGAGGTGAGGCTGGGTCCTCCGTATCCCCTTTCTTGAAGGTAAAAGTGACATTTGCTTTCCTCCAGTCTTTGAGCACTTCTCCCAATTTCCGTGATCACTGAAAGATTGTTGAGAGTGGCCTTGCAATGATACCAGCCAGATCCCTCAGCACTTCTGGGTGTACCCCATCAGAGCCCATGGACATCCGATGACACTACGCAAAAAAAACCCCACCTGTGCATATTCTGTATATAATGATATATATTTATGAGTTCTTAGGGTAATTTTAAGAGATATCTAAACTTTTGCAGATCATTCACATGAAAGAGTGTTAAAAATAATGTACACAGAGGTTCGTTACTGAGTTCAACATAAGATTGTATTTTTAATTCCATTATACTTGTAGGCATCAGCATTTATTCACCATATGTACTTTTAGCCATTAGCATTTATTCACTATGTAATAAACCATTTTCTTAACTGTTTATGAAAGAAACTTGAAGGAACTAGGTAAATTTTACAAGTGTTACTAATTCTCTTTGAGCTCCTCTTCTTCTGGAGATGATACTTCTGACAGTGACCATGTAATTGTAATCCATCAGTTGATTTTTTTCAGAAGCCTTGGAAAAGAACTATGAAGAACTTACAAAACAAAGTCAGAGGAATTAAAGATGTAAAGGACTTGTAGTGTTTACTTTATGATACTAATTTAGAACAGTGTGAGCACAGAAAACGAGCAAGAGGCTTTATTTTTAGTTTGGAGCTGCTCCTTATGGCCCATGGTCAGAATTAATTTTGAACACTGCATCAATAGCTCAAATAAACTTGATGAGTAGTTAATTTTGTTTTCCAGTGCTAAATTAATACCTCTGCAGTGTAATTTTATGATTAACAGGGCCTGAATCAGTGAACTAAGGTATTGCTTTTTTTTCCACTTGGGTGAAAAATGGGTAAATTCATAAAGGAAGAGTTCTGTGCTGGGATTTCAAATTAATACAAAACCTGCTGTGCTGTATAGTTTGTGGGTTTGAAACTGTGGAATCATTCTCAAATGAGTAGAAGTACATTAAAATTGAACTTCAGAATGAATTGAAATTGACATTCAGAATGTACAGATGAATCAAGCATGTTGACTCATAAATGTTAATTTTTTATTAACACCCTCCATAAAAGTCTGAGCTAGCACTGGACAAATGATTGCAAATGGTTTATTTTCTCCTACGATTTATTGCTTAAATCTCATGTCACAGGTCAGACAATGTAAACAACCCATAGTGAATCTGGATACTGGGCTTTAAGAACAAAGGAGATCAGAGCTTTTACCTTACTTGAATGCCTTCCACCCTGGCTCATTTGCTCCCTTCCCAGCCTTACATTCACTAGCTCCCCGCTGGACCTCTCAGTAAGGAGGTAGCTGCTGGCCAGGGAAGGCTGGGCACAAAATTGTGTTCATTCCTGCTGTGCCACTGCTTGCAGCTACCAGTCGCGGGTGTCATTGACCAAAATGCACAGACGTCCCCTGGCCTCCGTCTGCCTGATCTCTGGGATCTTCCGCCACTTCCAGCCTGTTACCTCTAAGCACGATCTTCATCTTCGTCTTTCCAGCCCCCCTTCTTCCTGAGATGACTGCTTCTTTCTGGGGACCTTTCTTTTCCACCTCCTCTTCTTTCCAGACCCCCAAGCTCACAGTGTTTCCAATCTAAATAGTCCATGTGCAGCAGCCCAACTGTGATCAGCCTTGTAGTTGGTGGTTCAGTTTCCTGTCTCCCTGCCACTGGCAGACTGAGAACATGCCACTTTTGCTTAGTCTGGGTGTTAAAAAAAAAAGTGACTAGCCTCTACCAGTTGGAATTAACAAAATAGCAGGCTTCTGCTTGAGAGCTCAAAATTCTGTTCTGAAAATTTGTCTCCTCCTCCATTCCTGCCTCTCTACAGCCAAGTACATGCCAACTGTTAGCATTCATAACTTAAGCTTTTTTTCACCTAAAACACTGGGATACAATAATAGCGAAGGAAAACAAAGCAAAACTTACTGGATTAGACAGACTTTCCTGCATGTAAAATTTAGGGTGCTGACATACTCACATAAATATCCAGAAAGCTCATTAGATTCAAATTTTCCAAATCCAAGTTTCCCTTTTCAGAGCAAATAACGAAACTGAGTGATTATAAATCTGTACATGTCCAGATTTTAGAAAGTTGTGATTTCTATTATGTACTATGGTCCCAATAATCTTAGTTTAATTTTTAAATCAGATTTCAAGATGGAGATCAGAGATCAAATCTTTGGCCTGTGTGAACTGCCCCAGCCCTGCTGACTTTGATGGGACTCTGAAAACTCAGACTGTCTTCGATTACCAGGATGGAACAGCAAAAAGAAGAAAATGTTTTCCTTACTCTTAGCCCAGTGAATTTGTATATACAGTCATTAATTGTTATGGCTTAATCAGTGCTTGAAGTGGAATAGTGTATGATGGCAGGTACTTATTTTTTAAGTGGTGAATGCCAGCAGTTGTTGTAGGGAAGGACTCAGGAGTGCCTGTGGCCAGTCCATGGGATACATTACTCTTAAACGCATTCCACATGGGAGAGGGTGGCAGGAGAATGTCTGCTTTTCACAGCTGCAAGATACTGCTGGTCATGTGGTTGATGGTTTCTTATGCTGTAAGAGGCGTGGATGCTAGATGACAGCTCCCATTACATGAAGCTTTGTTGCTCATAATACCAGGATCTCACCTCTGCTAATAGTTCAAAGCCCTTTTGGGCTTGGAACTCAAGAAGATCAGTAAATCATTTGCCTCTTTCTGAAAGCAGGACCTTGCCTCTCTGAGTTGCAATGGCTTCTTGTTCTCATTCCCAGCTGTGCTGAATGACAGATCTGCTCCTGAGCCCAGAACAAGGAGTACTAGCCATGAACAGCCGAGTCATTAACAGACTTGATGAAATAGTCTTGTCAAAACTGTTGTAGTTTCAATGTCTGTGTTTTGGTGATACTCAGAATGCTAAACAGATGATGACAGGTTAACCTGAGAGTTAACAGTGTAACAGTATCATTTTAAGAATGTAATATTGCAAACTTTTCTGCAGAGTAGTAAGTTTTTCAGGATATGGTTGTAGGCATATTTGGAAGCCCTTCTTTTTTTCCTGCACGATTTTACGTACAGCCAGAAAGCTGCCTTCACAGGATCAGTGCTCTGTCAAAGCAAGAGGAGAGCCTGACATTACAGAGGCTTTTTTGTTAACAAGAAAGGTCTCTGCTTAATTTGAAAAAAATTATACATATCTGTCTCTTCATCAGCAGGGCTTTTATTTTTCCAGTCAATAACACAGGAGTATTCTGAAAGGTAGAACTGTTAGTGAAAGCCTTTCTAGACATGTAAATTAAAGTAACAAGTTACAAAATGATAAAGAAATTTAAAAGAAGAACCTAATCCATATACAACTGCTTCTGGAATTGCATGCTCTGAAAATTTAAGCTGTGCTAGGTTTAGCTATAGAAAGTCAACTACGCCATACAGGTGGCAGAAGAAGAAATACAGGATCATAGAATCATAGAATGGTTTGGATTGGAAGGGATGTTACAGATCATCTACTTCCAATGCCCCTGCCATGGCCAGGGACATCTTCCGCTAGACCAGGTTGCTCAGAGCTCCATCCAGCCTGGCCTTGAACACTTCCAGGGAGGGGGCATCCACAGCTTCTCTGGGCGACCTCTTCTAGTGCCTCACCACCCTCATAGTAAAGAATTTTTTTCTTGTGTCTAATGTATATCTGCCCTCTTTCAGCTTGAAGCCATTACCACTTGTCCTACCGCAACATGCCCTTGTAAAAAGTCCCTCTTCAGCTATCTTGTAGGCCCTCTTCACTTGCTGGAAGGCTGCTAGAATGTCTCCCTGGAGCCTTCTCGAGACTGAACAGCGCCAACTCTCTCAAATATGAATAATATGAATTATCAATGTTTGTACAGATTAAAGATTTGTGTAACTTGATGGCTAATGTAGCCAGGTACTAATGACACACTAGTTTCAGTGAATAGTGCTCTGAAATAACATCATTTTGTGAGACAAGAAAAAAGAATCCTGTCTGTAAAGCCTGATGAGAACACGTAAATCTGAAGCATAGAAAAGCACTATGTTTACCTTAAAAATTAAAACCCAAAACACTTCTATGCCTTTCAACAGAGTGGAATATTACCCAAACAGTTTCAATAGAAGGAAAAAGAACGATGTTTTATATTCTTCTTACTGCTGTATTCTGTAGTACTTGCCAAACTTAAAGCTTTCTTAAAATAAAATGCGCTTTTTTTTCTCCCTGTCTTTTATTTTTGAATATTTATCAAGTCAGTAAAAAAAATATTTTTTTTAATATATCGTTATATAAAATGACATGATAAGTCTTCTGTTCAGCCAGGAGGGTTGAAATGTAGAAGAAGAATGGTATTATGACTGCTTATCTTTACCATTGTGTGGAGGATATTTTTTATCATTGATATCTTTTTTTTTTTTTTTTATAATGCTGGAAGCATCCTAGAACTTGCCTCAGTTACCTTTTCAACCAACAGATTGATGTTCCTTATCTAGTAGTTGATTGTTAAGTTCAGTTTCTTGCTGACCTTCTCTATGGGTGATGCCTACAACTGTCTTTAAGCGGGGGAGTAAATCCTCTAGTAGTGGTTTGTTGGGATGCTGGTCTATACTCCCTTGTATTCCCGCTGCAAAAATCGGTCCAAAGGTAGGATCTACCAATCCTTCACTGTTCCCTGCCTTTCTGTGCTCTGTCGCCGGTTTCTGGAGCTTCTACGCATAACTTTCAGGACCTTTCAGTTCAGGTGGACCCTTCATTACTAGCTCCTGCTCGCTTGTTGTCACAGAAATACAGGTGTCTCACAGTTCATGGCAGGTGGACAGTTTTGCTGGTCAACTCATCCCTGCTGAGTTTTAACTCCAATACAAAGTTAGTGTTGTGGCAGATACAGCAGATAAAGGAGGTTGAGTTCACCGTGAAAATGACAGCCTAACCTGCTGCAGAGCTATTTAAATCCAGCTGTAATTCAGCACAGACAATTTATCTTTCTGTCAAGGAAAAAAATCCCAGTGTTAATACAGTAATTAATTAAATGCTTAGGCAAAATTTAAGCTTCCATTGAAAGGCAATTTCTTTGAAAAATGGTCATCTCTATTTTACAACATGTACTGTATAAGAAATTTTAAGGACATTTAAACTAAAGGACGTTTACACAAAAAAACCCTAAATATGTAATACTACATGTGTGTTTATAGAAACTGGTACAACAAGTTCAGTACTTTGAGAAGTGTCTTCACATTTGATTTCTGCCTCCCTAAAATTGCATAAACTTTATTACTGCTAAGTGTGGTATTTATTTAATGTCACATATATTTGTAACGTGAACTAAACAAAAGAAATAATAAAGTTATTTCTAAATTAATTTTTTTTTGCCTTGGAAGTAGAAACATTTCTTATTACAAGAGCATGAGCCATGATAACCCATTAATTAATTTGCAGGGAGACTGGAAGGTTCAGTTACAGCTTCAATGGAAAGGATATCAATTATTTCTTCACCATTTGTGAAGGGACAGTGGGGGGTTGGAATAGACCAGTACAACAGAAATGAAGTTGAGAGAATGGCACTCAATAACAAAATACTTGCCATCCACTTAACAGCTTCAGATAGAACTGAATTCAGGACACAGGAAGAAAGCCAAATGATCAAATCCCTGAGGCAAAACTGCTTGTGAGAGGTTTTAATTTCAGATTTGCTTCTACAGAGATAGCGATATTTACTTTTCACAAAAACTAGTATAGTTTTATATCAAGGTAATGATAGTTTTAATATCAAGGTATATTAAAATATTTCTAATCCATGATCTAAATTACTAAGATCAATTGAAGTTTCTTCTTTTTCTAATCTTAGTTGTGTTTTTACTGCAGTGTTCATACTATTTGAAGAACCCACCCAGTAAATCCATGTAAAACTCCTCTCCAATCTTCCAATTTAGCAAACGTAATTTACTGAAAATAGAATTTAAATACATGCATAACTTTAGGTAGGTATTTAAGGAAATAGGCATAAACTTATGTGCGTACTTAAATCCTTTGCTAGATTGAGGCTTACGCTATTTTTATTTTACACATCACTCGTGTTTTAGTAGTGCTTTGATTATTACTTGTATGCTTTTAGAAGCAACCTCAGGAAAGTCTACTCTGTGAAAAAAAAGTTGGCATCACTTACACGTTATCAAAATTCACGGCTATCATGTCTAAGCATCTTACAATAATGTATTTCCTTGTCTTCTTCAATGGGGAGAAATGTATTCTCACAGGGTATCTTGTTTTAGTAAGCTTTTCGGGTTTATATTTGTTACATGTAAATTTAAACTAGAGACAATAGCAAAGCAGCGTACATTGCAGTTCTGTTGGAAGCTGGTAGGGCATGGTGTTACAGTTTTGGTTCTCATCCTTGAGAAAGCTCCCAGATACATAGCTTTTCCATGATCATTTTGTTTTGCAAAGAAGTGGAGATGTTAATCACAGTACTTTTCATAAAGCTGTAGGTACATACGCTGTGGAAAATAGAGAATCAAAAGTCCTGAAGAGAAAGGCTGAGGCTCTGGACTTAGATTGAAACTCTGAAGGAACTAAGTAGAGAGATGTGAAGGCTTAGTGATGTGCTTATAGCAGTCTGCATTGCTGAGGAGGTCTATTGTAGCATGCCGTATGGCTGGAGTTTCCAAAATGCTGAAGACCATGTCTGCACGTGTATATCACAGTTTTGTAGACCAGTCAAGAGGAGAGGCAGGTGTGAATTACCAAGGCCCAAAATGACTCCTTGGTAGTCTCTAGGACAACAGGTGACAGAAGATATCTCTGTCAGCTGCTTCCATGTGAGACAACAGTAGAGAATCCAACCTCCTAACCTGTAGGCTGACGAGCACAGATGCTAGCATGTGTGTTCTATGCAGAGAAGTTACAGCATGACTGTGAACTCCTGGAAGTGTTTTCTTGCTTCTGCTTCTCCAGTCCAACATTTCTTTAGGTTCAGTATGCTTTCCGTCTATAATTTCATCTCATCCAGCTCCTGGGCTGTTGTAGCTCAGTTAGGATCCGTATGTGGTAGGACCATAGAGGTGTCTGTTGCCTGAATGTAGCACGTTTTCCTCCTGGTGGTTGCATGCTGGTGATACAGAGACCCAGAAAAATGAATCCTTCTCAAACTCCACAAACCAATGATCTACTGGGGAGGTGTTGTCCTAGTTCCTATAATATATCTTAAATATGAAATTAAATAGGGAAGTTAATATGCCTGTACTTTGTTCTGTTTGTACAAGTGAAGAATAAATGCATATTTTTGTATTTTAAATAACATCAAAATATATTTTAAAGTTCGAGTGCTTGATCCTTCCAACGTATTGTTTGATTCGGTCACAATTGCAGAAAAACATCTGGCTATATGCACAGAAAAGATGGTTGACTTTAAGTCCTAGACAAAGTAAAACAGCAAGAATTCTGTTCAACATCAAAAATGCGTTCTGATGAGTTGTGTTTTCTAGTGTACCAAGGACAGCATTACCATTACAGAGTGAGCATCGCCTTAACAGTAGTGAACTTGACTGCTGTAGTCAGGAAAAAAAACAGCAAAATAACCAATTTGAACAAGTACCCTTATGTGTTTGGAAGCCCTTGAGGCTGAAAAAAATGGCTGGCCTAACATTGTTAAATAAACATAAAACTATTTTGTTTCAGATCTGACATGTTCTAACACATCGGACTGTTTTATGAAGTCCTACTTTTATGAATTAAGTAAGCTTGTTAACATGGTTTATTATGAAAACTAGGAACAGAATAATTCTGGGAAACGAAAATGAAATCCTGAATTAAACAAACTGTTAGGCAATTTGGATGGTTTTAATAAAAATTTTTTAAAAAGGGTTTTATATGATTGGAGTCATTGGATCCTACTTTTATGGTGGTATTCCAAATAGCTCTGTTAAAAGATCCCTAGACTGGAAATCAGTTGAGACTAGAAACATGTTTTTCCATTGACATTTTTAGAAAGGTTTTTCCCAAGAGTAGCAGTTTTGTGCACAGAGGACAGTGAGTCCTGAGCACAGATCTTTATTGGTACTCCACTCTAATTAGTTAAAAACCTTTCCTTGATTGGTATGCAGATTTTGGTCCTCTTTTCATTAATACAGAAGGAACAAGTCAGGGACTACAGGTACGTGGATCTTTTAGGAATTCATTTGAACTGGACCATTAAAAAAAAATGTTTTCTTTTGTCTCAGTTGCGAATCAGGAATGTATTTCTGTTGAGAGACAAAGCATTTCTGTTAAGTGGCCACATACCTGGGTCATTCATACTGGTATCTGTGAAGAGTAAGCACACACAAATCAGCTGCTTAAATGGCAGTCTGAGTGAGATCAAATGTTTGCATATGTGCTTAATGTTTAACATTTGACAGATATTATTTTCATTAAACTATCTGATATATGTTTAACAGTTAATAAGAAAAAGAAAATACTTCATTAAAACAGATTTTTAAAAGTATTATGGTATTGGCTGCCTCTGTATACTACATAGTTCTTAAAACACTGTCATTGTTTATTTTTGTAGCTTACACAAGTGCCTTTAACTAGCCCCAGTAACTTTTGCGACTGTTACACTAGTTGCAAGCTCACATTGCTTTAAAAGGATTGGCGCCTCAGGAACTGTACTGCAGTCTTCCAGACTGCTCTGCAGGGTTTTGGTCTTTGATGATTGGCTGCATAATTACATGTTTTCTTCTTAAACTCTAATGTATATGTTCAACTTGAGCGAGCAGTTCACCGATACCAGCACAGGCTACTGAATAAGAGGTACCAAATGGTCAGCTGAAATGGCCCATTTTTGATACATATTCCTTTACTTGTCTAAAAAAAAAGATGGTTCTTTACTGGATGTATTCAGTTTATCTTATATCTGTGGACCTTTACAGTCTGTAAAAGAGTATGTTGAAAAATTTCCAACAGGTGATTGAACTCTGCCAGTTTCTGTTAAATGTTTGATATGCTATTATCCTCCTGTGTTTGAAAAAGTATTGTCAGAGAAGTTATTGCTGCAAGTTTGTAAAAGAAGCTTTATTCTTTTTCCAGTTGTTGCTGTATATCATATATGCTATACCATTGGTCGCTGGTATATCATCAATCTTTTTGTCTTTAAAATATAGTAGAACAACCAATAGAAAAGTCAAAGTTCTTCATCATAGTGACCAAAAAGTGTTTTGCTTTGTTCTGTGACGAAGTACCACATAAATGAAGCATCTTAGTTATGTTACTAATTTTACTTATTTTCGGAATGATCTTCTTGTTACAGCTTCTGCTACATTTGAAGACTTTCAAATTCGGCCTCATGCTCTTTTTGTTCATTCATATCGAGCGCCAGCTTTCTGTGACCACTGTGGAGAAATGCTGTGGGGGCTGGTGCGTCAGGGACTCAAATGTGAAGGTAAGCTGCAGTGAGATGGGATTTCCAGTCTCAGGAAGAGACCCGTCCTTTCCACTTACACATGTTGTCTCTGATGCTGCTTCTAAACTGGTTACGCATCAGAAAAAAAAATAGGTGCAGTAAGGTAGAGACAGTAAGAACTATCAAAATAATTAACTGGTTATGGAACTAATCCTTTTGGCTGCTCTGAAGCCTCCTAGATATGGCTCTGTAACCTGAAGTGCAAAAAAATTGCTTTATATATATTTTTAAGAAAAAGTTTTCTGTGCCTTATGCTCTCCTTCTGAGCATGAGCCAGTATCTAATTCTACATCGTATTAATTCAAATCATTTAACTGAAGTTACTGTCAGTCCATGTGAGGTTGTAATAGCTATCTTTTCTCATTTTGCCACAACTCTTTGACTCCTGGCAGACTCTATCCAATGGAATATACCATTTCCAGTGAAAGACTTCCTTACCTCCCAAATGGGGATGACAGATATTTCTTGCACTTTGGGACCACAGATTTTTGAAAAATGAAGCTAAAACACTGGTTATAGATAGAACTATTCAGAGCTCATAACATTATCTCTCTAAAAACTTGTAGAATATAGGAGCTAAGCCAGCAGAGTAGAAGAAAAAAGTTTAATCAAAAATAAGGGTGATGTTTTTGAACCCTTGGGTTGTTTGCTTTTTCCAGTAATAAACCATAATCAATGGGTTTTAAATTTCTCTTTTCAGGATGTGGTCTAAATTACCATAAGAGATGTGCATTTAAAATCCCTAACAACTGCAGTGGAGTACGGAAAAGGCGCCTGTCAAACGTTTCCCTAACAGGACTCAGCACCATTCGGACAGTGTCTGCAGAACCCTCGGCCAGCGTGCCGGATGAAGCCCTTTTGGTATGGGATTCCCTAGCTATAGAGGCCATGGGTGTTGCTGCTGAGAAACAATGACATCTAGTGCTACAGGATCCAGTTTTGCCTGCTATAGACTACAGAGGAGGGTGGTATGTAAATTATAAAGCATTACTGTGAGAAAAGGCATCTCAATGTAAAAGTGAGGTCACCAGCTTAAGATATCTGGGTGTAAGGTATGTGGCACTTCTGACACTCCCAATAGTCTCCTCCCTTTGGCAAGAACTAGGTTATTTCGAAGGTATAAAACTGCCACCCATGCTAATGTGAGCAGTTGCATCTTGGAGGATTTCTTCCGTGGCACTTAAAGTTTAATTTCTTCTAAATCAGACCGTTATATCCGTTGGTTTATTATATATGAAAAATTTGACTCAGGAGAACACTATGACCCAAACACCACTGTATCAAACTGGGTATCTGTAACACTTAAGCTATAGCTAATTCGTTGGAGCCTGTGTATTTAGCATGTTTCTAAGGTTCAGAAGAAAGCAGGAGAAATCATTTTTTCCTTAGAGATCTTTGTGGTGAATGTTTGTATATATCTGTATATATGTGTGTAGGTGTAGCTGTAGATGTACAGTATGCACACAGACACACGTAAATATGTGGTATACTTGTATATGCATTAATACAGTAGTTTTCTATCATAAAAACAACTCTTCTGAGAACAAAATGTAACAACTGGACTAAATTAGAATGATACGTATTCTTTATCTTTGGCATATTTGTTCCTTTTAACACTCATGGTCATAATATACTTGAAGACTTAAGAACTTACACTGTGTGTAAATGAATCCACTCCTAAGTGAAAGTTTTGAAAACCTTCAGGTTTGAAAGAGAGGAGAGAATTTATAAGTACACACAACAATTATAATGTTTTCCTCTCAATTAGAGTATTAAACTTATTAAACTTGACATACTAAAAGGACACTATTGCAAATGATGTAGACCTGGTGTTATATGCAGTACCATCTACGAACCATAATTATGTACTTATGCTACTGATTATCATTAGCCTAAAGCTACTTGGAAATTAAGGTTAACATTATGAATCTGTATTTTTAATTGAAAAGATGCATAAATGAGTAAGGTGCTTAAGTTCTGCAAAAGCTGCAGCAAGAAATCTTTATAGATTATTCATAATTCTCAGTAGGTTGTGTCAGAAATGCTGACTTATTCGGACCAAGACAGAAAATTTTAAGGAAGGCTGGCCCTAATTCTGGGTTGTTTCTGGAATTTTGTTTAAAAAAATATAGGAGTGTGTGTCCTGGTATACTGTCTGTAAATATTGACTGCACTGTACAGTTACAATGTAGCAAAAGATTTCTGTTTGAAAACATTTTTAATTATATGACTGTGTTGTTTGTTGATACATTCTGATACGAAATACCTGTTTTGCAAAGCTAAATATTTTAAAACTGTTGAAAATATTAAAATTGCCAGTGAAGAAATACAGTAAGTTTCATATGCGCTGCAGGCTATACTTCTCTAAGAACTTGTCATCATCGGTGTACCCACGCTGATGATTCAGAACATCACACATGCATACACACACAGGCATGCACAAAGAAAATAGGTTTACAGTAGGTACAGGGGTGGGCATTGGCCTAGAGAAATGAAATAGCTTTCCAATTTTGCCTTTGTTTCAGGAAATCATGGTATCATTTACCAGATTTTCAGAAATGCTGTCACATATGGCTTCTATATGTCTTTCGTTTTGTTCTGCTTTTTTTTTTTTTTGCATCGAATGAGTTTCAGTTCTTTTTCACTTTTTTTTAAGTGTGCATAAACTTTGTCAGTTCTCCTGTATCAGATCTGTCCTTTGGACTCCATTCTTCTACTCTGTTCATGAGATAAGTTTTATGGCAGTTTATACTGTGGTACCAATCAAAGCATGCACTTTGGAATGTGTTTCATTTTTCTACAGTCTGTCTGAATATACTAAGAAACATCCTGACTATACTAAGAAACATCATCCTCGTTCACAAAATCGTATCGTTCGTTATTTGTATTGGTGGGGCATTTGAATCACTGGTAACAAAATAGAACTTCTGTTTGGGACCACTGAATTCAATCAGATGTCTGCCAATTCTTCAAATAGGACTAAAATAAATGTTATTTTTATCCCTATTTACTATGTAGAATCGGAGCAGTTGAGAGAGGAGGAGTTCCTGGAGACCTTTTTTTCATAGATGGAATTAACTAAGTTGTGATTTCGGAACCATTTTGTTGATGTTGTGAATCAGCAAGAAGCCACCTTTAGCTCACAGTGTTAAATTTAGGTTGTAAGTCTAGCTTCTGGAAAAATACCACTTATGAAGTGAAGAAGTTATACCCTAACTTATGAAATTGTGGCATTCGAAAAATCTTTGAGACAGGATAATATGGAATCCTGCAAAGGATCCTTTAATTATCCCTTCATAGGGAACCATCACACATAAACACAGTTTCAGTTTCGGTATAAATGTTTTCATTTGCCAATAAAACATTTTTCATTTGAGCTGAAAATTGACTGGTGGCTACATTGAAATGCGGCTTTAAAAATCTGCCTCCAAAGAATAATATCTGGGCAATGTCCTTTTTTTGATTCTTAACTTAGCAGTTAAACTCTTCAAACAGAAATGCTAAAAGCATGTAGAACTAGGAGGGTGCTATGCAGCCCAGATTTTTACCTGCCATAGCTCAAATGCAATTCTTTTTCATTCTGTTCTAGAACATAGAATAGAATAAAATAGTATAAAATGATCACATACTCATGCTTGCTTCTAAAGTAACATTATTTTCTGTCTTTTTTTTCCCCTTCTTACTTCTTTGTTCTGTTTTTTCTTCCTTCCAACCTCCTGTCTCAGTGTCCTGTCAGCCCCGGCTATGAGGTATGTACTGAATTTGCTCTACTTCCTATCATACTATCAGGAACATCTTCTTTTATGATTGTCAGTGTCAATGTGAAGAAATGCAGGAATTTAATCAGATTAGTATTTTATGATCTTTAGAACTCAAGAGCAATTATTTTTCTTTTAGAAAGAATATATCCAGTGCAAAACTCTGAAGTCTGGATTCCAAAGCGAAGGTCATAACTCTTATTTTAAACAGTAAAATTAAGTAACATTAAAATATTTTGACACAAAAGTGGCATTTTCATTTCTTAGGCATAATAGAGATCATTGGTTGGACTGTAGACCTTTTTTACTGGTAGTAACACACAGGAGGATAATTTTAACTTCACTTTAAAGACTGTCCTTTGGCTTTCAGTGTGGATTTTCTAAAGAAGTTTGTTTGATGTTTAAAGTTTCAAAAGGTTTTGAAACTATGAAATCTCAGCATCTTTCCCACGCAGCATGTATTTGAGATGCAGCCAGAGAAGAGCGGGCTTTGCAAATGTTCTTCTTTTCAGAAATACTGCATAGTTAATCTGAGGAATACTTTGTTATGCAGAAGTGGAGATTATGATGGCCAAATATCTATCTTTTTGAAAGAAATAACTGAATTTCTTCCTAAAACACATATATTCTGGTTGTAGTGTGCCTAAGTATCATAGTGTGCCCCAAAACTACAACTGTACAGAATATGCATAAAACAATGCAAAGCATATAGAGAATGCGATTTTTGTAATATCCAAGATAGTTTTATTGTAAGTATGTGCTATCTGAACAAAGGTAAATCCAGCAATCAAGATGGCGGTGCATTACCCTAAATTAACAATAATTAAAAGTAATAATGAAAAAAGATACAGGTATTTGGAGTAAAAACAGAATTGTGTTTCTTTAGTAAAAAGAAGTAAAAAATATATTTATGTGACACAACAGCATTTTATTTCTATTTATTTTTATATGCATTTCCATTATTTTGGTAAGTTTTATTAATTTTTCTAGAAGAGATGAATGTTGATGTGTTAAGGTAATTTTTAGACATATTGGCAGTGATTTCTCAGAAAAAACCTAGTTGAGCTTTGCATTTAAAATAGGAATGCTGTGTCTTACAGGACACAGGGAAGTTGAATAGAATAGAACAGAACAGAATAGAATAGACTATTTAGTTCCGAGGGACCTACAACGATCATCTAGTGCAACTGCCTGACCAGTTTAAGGCTGATCAAGTTAAAGCATGTTATTAAGGGCATTGTCCAAATGCCTTTTAAACACTGACAGGCTTGGGGCATCGAACACCTCTCTAGGAGGCCTGTTCCAGTGTCTGACCATCCTCTTGGTAAAGAAATGTTTCCTAATACCCAGTCTAAACCTCCCCTGGTGCAGCTTTGGACTGTTCCTGTACATCCTATCCCTGGATCCCAGGGAGCAGAGACCAGCACCTCCCTCCACTTCCCCTCCTCAGGAAGCTGTAGAGAGCAGTGAGGTCACCCCTCGGCCTCCTTTTCTCCAAAGCAGACAAGCCCAA
>Ga0065711_1039989_pt1 | contig 17332 bp, 7 predicted proteins | sample Hoacrofraction12_FD_59098 | JGI IMG/M metagenome (GOLD analysis project Ga0065711, IMG submission 59098) | Hoatzin crop microbial communities from Cojedes, Venezuela - Epithelial fraction 12 v2 (version 2) | ecosystem: Host-associated > Birds > Digestive system > Esophagus > Crop | place... | reverse complement strand
GGGACACCTTCCACCAGACCAGGTTGCTCAAAGCCCCGTCCAACCTGGCCTTCAACATCTGCCAGGGAGGGGGCAGCCACGGCTTCTCTGGGATACCTGTGCCATGGCCTCACCACCCTCACAGTGAAGAATTTCTTCCTTGTATACAGCCTAAATCTATTCTCTTTCAGTTTAAAGCCATTACCCCTTGTCCTATCACTACAAGCCCTTGTAAAAAATTTCTATCAGAAAAGAAAAAGTCAGGATGTCTATGGCCTGAGGAGAGGTTTCTGAGTCCAGAAGGGAACAAAGAATTACTGTGACTTAAGTCACATCATCACAAACACCCAAAATTTACAGTGATGTCTCTGCAGTCATCCCAAACTTTTGAGGATTGCTTGCTTAAGATTGTTTTACTTTACCATGGCTTTTTTACCTGCAACAAGGAGAAGCCCTAACAGGACAAAAAGCAAGGGACCAACCCATTACCACTGGACTGAAGGAAAACACAGAAGATAAAATGTAAAAGAAAAAAGAGTAAGCACAGTCTTCTTTCATTCAAAATTGAGAAAATGCGTGGGTTTTGAACATAAGCTCAAAGCTTATTGCTGTGTTATTACTCTATTATTAGTCTGTTCCCTTATGATGACATTCAAGGTCCTACTTCTGAAGGTCAGGTCGTTGTCCTGAACAACCAGCATATGTTTCTTTCAGAACCGTACTAGGCTGGGTAGATTGGTTCATTGCCTGAGGGTTGCCCTCAATATTAAAGTTCACCCATCTGATCTTCTAGTGTCTGAGGCTGAGAAGAGGAAGAAAGGAAACAGCAATGTCTTAAAGAGATTGCACTTACATGAGTAGTAAGGTCATCTTACCTTTCCTTGACAAAGCACAAAATTACTATTTGCTAGGAATTAAAAATCAGTAGAACCTTAATGAAGAATGAATTTTCTTATCATTGAGAGCATCTCAATTTTTGTTATCATTCATAATGCTGTTACTTGCTTAATACAAAATTGTCATTTTCAGCAACCATATCTAGTAATGCTTATTTGGACGTTCAGATGAATCTAACAGAACTCATAGCAGAATTAAAACAAAGTGATTCAATGCAGAGACAATGTTATTTTTCAAAAGTTTTTTAAAAAAGGGGAAAAAAGAGACATTTACAGTAACAGCCATCTCTCATTTGTGCTTTTGGAAACCTCTCCCCAAAACCCTGAAGTACCATTTTAGCAAACTGTTAGATGTAATTCGGTACACAAAAACAATGTGTTGAGTATTGCAGAAATCTTGACATCTCATATGAAAATAATTAGCATGGAAATACTTCTAATATCAGAGTGATGCTAATTGCTTCCCAGTGGTAAATGTCAACTCTAGTCAGACAGTAGGAGGTCACAGAAGAGGAAAAGCACACTTCTCAAAGCAATTGACTCCCAAATCCTGTCCTTTCTGTTATGTCTGTATCAAATCTTTCCATGTGCCCACAGATCAGGTACATAATTATACAGCTGTTAGGGAAAATGTGTTGGGTTTTTTTTCCTGTTACTTCTCAAACAGTTTTTGCATTCTGGTAGTTTGACTTAATACAAGGAGGCACATAATCTCATATTTGTTACGGATGGAGGTAAGTTCTGCAGGCTTTTTTTTTTTTAAAGCAATCTTCACTTTCACTTTTTCCGACATTGGGCTATTGTAAGAAGCTCTTTTACATGTCACAGTCGAGGCTTTTTGAAAGTTTAATCATGCTTGCCTTTTTGGTCTAAACACCAGCTGAAATGCAGCCATTTCACAAAATAGTGAAAAATAGGAACTGCATATATGTTCTCATATAACCAAATCCTATGAGTTTCTTATAATGAAAGATTGCTACCCTTTTCAGAAGTCTCAGCCAAATTAAGAATGAATGAGAGCACAGAGAGTGTGTGAGGTCACAATGTGCATGTGTGTTTGTTCTGGAATTTGCTGTGTGGATGTAACTTACGTTGGAAAATAAGATTTATTTTTAAACTACCTAAACTAGTAGACTGATTTCTATCTTCAGAATTATTAGTAATTGATATCACACGAGAACCATATTTTTTAAATCCACAATTGATTCAAGATTCTTATGAACTTTTTGGCCTAAATTATTTTTGTCTCTTATCAGCGTACTGTTTTAAGAAAACCAGTTCTGTTTCTCAAAACAGATTACAGAGTTGCAAGAATATCATATAGCTTCTCCCAGCATTCTCTTTTTTCACAGTTATTCTATGTTCATAATTAAATAACAGTATTCATTACTTTTTTTTGTAATAGATAATTTATTTTTAAGCTATTCTATGCTATTAGCAGACCAGTCTGTACTTTTTTATCATAGTATAATATACTCGTCACTCTGAATTGTATCTTACTTCATAGTAACTTCACTGGATCTTCTTTAATTTGATATGCCATTGACTACCAAAAAGCTACTGTTTTCATGGAACCTAGCCCATATCCCTGTTAATTTTTTAAAAAAGCAGAAGTCTTAACAAAAGAAAAAAAAGTTTGTTGATTTAGGGCTGCTTTTTCTATACTACTTGAACAATGAGTCTCATAAAAGGCATTATTTGATAAGCAAAATAAGAACTGGTACTAAACTGCCATGTAAGCTTTCTTCTCCAACCATAACAACAGTAAGATAAGTTCAGGTAACTGATAGTCTCCACATCATTCAAGCTGTGGGTCTGTGATCCAAGTACATCTGGAAAGCGTCTTGCTTCTGTACTACTATAATCTTTTACTGCTCTGTTCTAGTTCCAAAATTAGCACTGTATATCTTCATTAATGTATAAGAACATGGTCGCTTACCCACTAGCATGAACATAAAAGTGGTTGTCAAGCGATACACAGTCACCTGAGCAAGACTTCAGAGTTTCAAATGTATTTTGGCAGTCTTTCTTCCTTTCCTATGTCATATCCATCCTTTTCAACTTTTCTGATGTCCAGCATTGCCTAAACAACTTTAAAAATCTTTTACTTCCTGTGATTTAATTTCTTCTTTTCTCTTTCTTGAAATAGATTTGCATTAATTCATTCCTTTAAGACCTTGTTACAAAGAGACAGCTTCAATGTTAAAAAAAAAGGGAAGCAATGAGTGAATCATTTGAGTTGTAAATTAACAGAAGAAATTAAATTTCACACTGTAATTTCATCACAAGTGCAGTACTCAGTTTTGCATATGCTAAAGTCCTGATTAGCATTTAGGAAGAAAGAAAGAGATGTTTTGAATTTTGAGCAACATACATTTTTTTTGAATGTATTTTTAAAATCTTGGGCAATGCTGCAATTGCACTGAGGATTTGAAAGCAGTTAAAGGGAAACAGTGGCGAGATGAGTTATTCAGTGTTGACTGGTTATTTGTAAAATGAAAAAAGAAGTTGTATGCACCTTACAGTGATTGGTCTCATCATCAGACATGCTTTGACGAATTAGCATATATGTTTAGTTAAAATTTTAATTCAAACCACAGATTTTTTAATTTCTTCATGAATTAGATAAGGGACCTCAGAAGGTATCTAGTCCAATCTCCTGTTCAAAGCAGGGGCAGCTCTGAGGTAAGACCACATTGATCAGAGCTTGATCCAGTCAGATCTCAAAAACCTCCAAAGGTGGCAAGGGTGCAACAGAATCACAGACACTCAACATATTGCTCAACTGGACGACATTTGAACTGACTAAGCTGAATGAATCAGAATAATGAAAAGGAGGCCTGGTGATCAATATGAGATTCCTGATTGTGATTTGCCTGCCGGATTTTTGGAAGGTCTTAGCCAGAAATCAAGAACCAGTCTTTCTTAACCTGAAATAACCTCAGTAGCCTTGTAGGCAGCAGTAAGATGGATATGATAAAAGAGGTACCAGAAAGAAACAGTGGCTGTCAGAATTGAGTAGGAAAAAATACTTACTGAACATGATCCTACGCAGTCCTTTGTGTCATGGCTGTGAATGCACCAAGAAGTTCTGCAGCACCTTCCCCTGACTCTCCCCTAAAGGCTTCACTATAGAGGTCAAGGTCAGCTCTGATGTGATGCAGCTGCGTGATTGTTGCAACTGAATGCATGTGCAGAGATTACTGTCATGAGAGCATTTAGGAGAGTGATATATATCAAGCCAGTTTTAAACTGTAGAATTATCTTTAGTAAACTAATTAACCACACATTTATGTTAATAATTTGTTCTTACACCTTATCACTACATATAAGTAACTGTTACAGTGAGTATACAGCACTGTAGAGCTGCTGTGATATAGTTTGCACAAGTGTCAGTGGTCCTCAATGCTCTTAGTCATTGAGGTCAACATGAACAGGCTTGTGAGCTTCTGATGAGACATGTTGGAGATCACGCAGGCTGGTATTTCTCATACGTCTTTCCTCAGTCATCCTTGGTGTTTTATACTTCTCATCCCTACCCTGCCCCCTTCCTAAAAGGGAATCCCATCTGCTTATAGGAGTTATTTTGGTTTGGTTTCATCAGTCAGTCTGCTTGTGTATTTGGCAGAATGTCCTGCCCATTTAGAGCATTGTGCTTATGTTACTCTTCGTTCTTCTGTCACTGGGATGCCTTCTGTGTGCAACCACAGGCATCTCTGCCAGAAGTTTTGATAGTCTCCAAACAATGTCACTTCTGCCATTGACACTCTCAGGGAAGAGGAAGCCCCATCATTCAACATGTTTACAAGCAGACCAAGATGCAGAACTGAACAAATGGGCCATAGAAAACAAGCCTGCCTTTACAGGGGTGTGGGTTATACAAGCTTACTTCTATGGCTATGGTTTTAGCTTCCAACATTGGACATTTCAGCATAGAATTTCCAATGGCTGGTTAATATAGTTCAATATCTGGGATAACTATTCTAATAAACCTGAAGATTTGATGAAATTAAATCTTGACCCTTCATTGTAGCTTCCACAAGAAGGGATGAAGAACACAGGAACAAATTAAATTTGACTCTTTGGGGCAAAATTAATAAAACTAAAATTAATATCCTCCCTGGGGTAGTCGTCTTCTTTATCTCTCTTCCAATTCAGACTCCTAAATCTTTCTCTAATTGAGGCAAAACCTTTATCTGGAGTTTTTATGGGGTAGGAAAAAGAGAATGAGAATTTCATATTTAGAAATTTTATTACATAGAGAGTAAAATGACTTTAGATACCCGCATATTCTGTTTTATAAAGCATATCATTCTCTGGATTATCGAACTTCACAGGAAAAGCAAAACATTTGGAGTTAGCATAGTCATTCCCTCTCTGGGAATAATGTTCCTTTGTTCAATATGCAAGTCTTTCTTAAACTTTTGCAGTAAAATAATAAACCGAAGACTGTCCTCATTTCCCAATTCTTTGTTGCGTTGTCTTTTTATTTGGTATTTTTTGATAAAGTTTCAGAATTTTACTGAGTGTACATGGTGTGATATTAGCAGGGAACAGAAACTGATATTGCCCTGTGACTTGAACTGTAAAAATATACCAAATAACTGCAAATCTTGTTCAGAGTTTCCTAATATATTTTATTGAGTCACACAAAATAGACATACTAGGAAAAAAATTGCCCTCTTAGTTCAAAAGGTAAAGTCTCCTGCTTGATGCAATGCCATAGAATTTATACAGAGATGGGTAATAAAGTACACACAACAAATCAGGGCAAGCAGGAGAAGGGTGCACAGCCACCAAGATGGTTTTTAAAGTGAAGGTCTGCAAGTTGGTTCATTTTTAACTTTAATGGACTGAAGGTGGCAAGGAGAATGAAAGAAAGCAGGCCTTGCTAGTTTGTCGTTCAAAATTATTCAGTTCCTTTCCCATGTAAGAAAGAACATTACATTTGGCTCTGGAGATGTAGGTCCAAGAATTAAAAACATTTTGAGTCCCTGTCTGAATGGGAGAGATAAGACAAATTTATTGGCTCTCTAACAGAGTCTCTAATCTCTTTTCATATTGCTACCAAGTAATTGCTGCGTTGTGCTTGACTATTTCTTCTTCCTGACTGGTAATGGCAATTTCTAGGACCGTTTCCTGTAACCCGAAACCTGCAACCTGAAGTTCTGACTTCGGGATTGTCTGGACTTACGTGTGGAAGCTCTGCCAACTCAACAGGGAATATCTATTGAATACTGAACATGGTGACAATGCAAATTAAGAACTTTGTGACAAAGGAATCACAATTGTGAGATCAGTATTAGTTTGTTATTTATCTCCTCACCCCTAAGCAACTCCTGAGAAATATTTAAAATTTCAAAATCTTCCACCAGTTTTTGTCAGTGATTGTACACAAGTATGCTCATGTGCTCTAAAGGTTTAACGTAAATGTCTTTGAAGAAATTTATGAAAACTCCAGTCCCGTGTGCTGAATATTGATCAAGCTGTTAATACATCCACATATAGCAGACACAATTTGCACTCTGTAACGAAGTGCTGACCAAAGAAATTAGTTTCATTAATTCAAGACTCTACCATTGAGAATGATGTACTCTTACCTTTTTTTTTAGTTTTGTAAAGAGAGGTGGAAAATTTTTCTATCAATTTAAAGTTTATACTGTTCATAGATTGCTATTCCTTGGTGACCTATATTAAACTTATTGCCCATCTTCACCCATTTCATCAAGAAAGATGTCTTCGATGTAAATGCAGCTTATTGCCAGATGTGCTCGCATTGCCAATAGAGAAAAGGACATGGAAGCTTACTTTCCTTCTCCTTCTGTTAAACTAGTTAAAGATACTGTGAATGGCAGGATGATACAGGAAAAATTCTTAATTATTCATTCTGTAAAAAATAAAACAGTAAAACTGTTTACTTTGCAGTCCATGTCTTCAATCTTTTCTATTAGAACTGAATGAATACTTAGGGAAAATGTAAAGGTATAAACAGAAGGTGAATTAATTAGTAAAGTTCATGTTTGTTCTTTTCTCAGGAACATTCTTTCGACTGAAATGTAAATGTACATGCCATTCACTGTTATTCATTGCTCTTGCTCTCTGGCTTATGAGCATTTGCGTCTCACTTTTCTGGAAGTATGGATAGAATAAATTAAAAAATTTTCATGAATGTTACTTTTTATGTTCTTTTCAATTATTTATTTCCATGTACGTGTATATATATATGTGTGTGTACGTGTGCATACATATATTTATATAGCTACATACATATATATATATAAAAAGATCCCTAGAATCTGTTACTTACAAAGAATTCATAGGACATGACATCTCATCTTAAGCCTCATAACACATTTTGTGTTGCCAATGTATTTTTCAGTGTATTTCCTGTCTAAGTACCTGAATGTTTTCTGGCCGTAGAAATAGGGATGAAACTAAAATGTTCATGTCATATGATTATCTTCCAAATGTTCACAAATGTAGTTTCAAACCAGCTTCTGCTTAACTGACAGCTCAGTATGTAAAAGATGTCACACAGCAGCAAATAACGATGAATGGAAATGGACAGACTGTGTTCGTGCTGAATAAAGGTTTAACCAATTTAGTCACCCACATTTCCAAATTACACCTTCTTTTCCAAACTCCTCATTATCAGTGAAGCTGGCAGAAAACTGGGAAAAAAATATGCAAATGTTAGGTGAATGGTTATTTTTAATATGTCGCCTCCTTAATCATTAACTGTAACCAATCACTCAAATTCTTGCCTAGCAAAGATTTAAGGACTGCTATCCTCAGAAGGCCAGAACCACGCATATTAGCTTAGTTGCTTGCATCTTTTGTTCATGAATTTTTCTTTATGGCACATTGTAATTCATATTCATGCAAAGTAATGTCTCCTTCAACAACAGATTTCATTATTTCCTGTTTGCCATCCATTATTTTTTCTAGGAAATTTCAGTCGTTCAGTTAGAACAACACCAAAAACATATGACCTATGCTGACTAATTGCATTTAAAGTGTAGTAAATTGTAAATAGCTTAAGTGAGCAGTTTATCAGATTCCCATGGGTGAAAATTTTCTTTGATATTTCATTTGAAAATAGTGAGCTTTTTTTCCTTGTAAAAAAGAAGTTTCCTTGTAAAAAAGAAGTTTCTGAAACCCAGAGTGGATATTTAACCAGAGCCATAACCCAGAGTGGATATTTAAAGGAGGTGAAGATTTAATTATTTTTCATCAAGATATGTAATATGAGCCAGGAAATATTAAGTGTGTTGAAGATTTAATTGCATATGCTCTCTACTAGCCATCTAAACAGAGATGTTTTCCATCCCAGAGTGGAAATGGATGCATACAACTATACCTAATGTTTGACCAGGCTTACAACTTACGCTATTTTGCAGTTTCCAGACTAAAATTTCCATATGTATATATATAGTTTCTATTAAAGGATTTCTTCTAATTCCAAGGACTTTCACTTATCAAATTTTCAAATAGGTAATGTCTATTTAAGTTGTTACTCTCCTAGATAATTGTCTTCCAGGTAAACAATATAAATTGAAAGAGTAGGAGTGAGTGAGAGTCATATTAATAATAAAAGTATTACTTACCATGCAACTTAAATTATACACTCATTTCTGTGGCTCCATAACTAAGCAGCTGGCTGAAGCCTCTAGAGACTTTTTATCTTTCCAGAAGCACTTGTCAGGGTATTCTGCAAAATATCTGCACTGTACAGAATTTGGACTCTGCATTTTATATTTAAATGTCTCTGCTAAAAGGTGTGATCACACTTACAGTTATTTTCTCTACCTTTGTGAGCACACCTGCCTTGTCAACCTTTTGAAATGTCATACTCTAAACCAGTAATGCAGAACATTTAAGATGATTCCTTTGTTATTAGAATGTATGTATTTATTATTATTATTAGAATTTTTTCTAGTCTTACAACGTTGAAATAATTTATATCTCTATGAATCCCTATTACCATCAGTAATATGAATATTTCTACTTCGACAGGAAGCCCAAATCATTACTAATACAACTAGTAACACTATTATCAATTTTTAGGATGTCACAGAATTGCTAAGAAACAATTGGTCTCATGCCCATCAAGATTTTTTCTCCAACTTAAGTAATTTTGATCTACTGAAAGCTACTGTGTGTGATCTCTTTAATGCATAGCATTTAAGGGATATGAAGACTGAGGGAGCTTTCTGCCTTCAAGATTTCTGAGATCTACTGAACAGATCACATTTAATACTGATGCCTGTACCTCAAAAATAGAAAAGACTCCCAAAATAGTTTTCAGTTTCTTTCTTGATTGCTATAACTTGAACACATAAGCATCTTGAATTTTTTTATTTTTACGTTTTATCTGTTGGCTATGTCCCATAATTCAGCCAAAACTCTCCAGCAGAGAGGTTATAGAAGGGGAAACCTGCAAAGGTATATTTTAAAACATGTTATTTTCTGTAGGCATTTCTTAACCAAGTCCAGAACTTAGATGGCTAGGTTTTCTTCATCCTTTTAAAGTGCTCGTTAAACAGAAAGCACAGCTAGAGTAGATTATTTACAAGCATTTGCTCCAGTTCATCTCAGCTTTTTCACAATCTTGTTACGGTCCCTGAATTACTTGTTACTCTAAATAATAATGTATAAAAAAGATATTTGTTCATTAACAAGGCCTACTATCTTTGTTAGTCTTTATTCGAAGACTTTAATATATTTGAGGGGAACTGTCAGCTGTGCCTAGCATATAGATTTTGTTAGTTTCTTTTCCCATATCTCTAACAAAGATTAAAAAAGAACACACTGAATGCTAGAACAAGTTGGAACATTGAAGCAAGTTTATTATATTTTGTGCATTTTATCTGTAGGTTTGAGCAAGTTTTATACAGACAATAAAATTCAATACAACCAAGATCACATTAGGTACTTTCAAAGGAACAAAATCTGTCTCAATAAATGAAATTTCTGCAGTCCACCTGCACTCCAATATTACCTTGCTGAAAAAGGATGGAATATTTGGTAGCAGGAAAAGTAACCATATGCCAAAGACCCTTTGGGATCTGGATGAAAATTAGTCATATTGGGGCATGCCCCGCCATAGCAATGCTTGATAATTTGCTTCAGCATAATACTAATGCTAACACATACTAATATATACTAATACATACTAATACTACAAATAATAAAAGAAATAAAGGTATGGAGCAAAAAGAAATATCCATTTGGGGCATGGAGATATGTCTGTGGAAATTGCTTTGCCTGGATTTAACACTGAAAAACATTTTTAAATGATGGATAAGGAAAAAAACTGGGTTTTTATTGACCAAGTAGCTGGAAGCTGAATTGTCAGCAAGTGCCTGTAATGAGCTCAAGAGTATAACAGGATATCAAACACAAGCAAATAATATATTTTTGCTCTCGTAAGGCTATTTATGACTTGAGAAATAGTTCTTCATGTTGCCATTGTTGTAGCTGGGAAACGCTGCTGCTTGCAATTATCTCCTCCATAAAAGCATTGGTCCACATTCCTTGCCCTTACCAGCTTAAAGTAGCTGAAGCAAAATTAAGGAAAAAATAGAACGAGGTAATTTTTTTTAAATGTTCCATGTGCTTACGTGGTATTTATGTGTGTATATTTATATACGTGTACAAACATAGACACCTCCACATACACACAGAGACAGACTCACAAACACACTTTCTACGTGAAAGAAACCGTTTTATAAAAGTGTCTTCAACCTGACTACTGACCTAAGACTTCATTTAGGAGAACAGTTTACTACATTCTGACACATTGTGTAGCTGGAAAGAAATGTTATTATTTTGCCCATGGGCCATTTGGACTTAAATGAATTTATCGTAATACTCTTTATCTAGCAAAATATGTAAGCACAGGAGTACTACTACTCAGCTTGCTTCTTCTAAGACAAACTAAGCAAGTACTTAGCTTTCATTTACAGGAACCTGTAAATAATTTCAAGTGCTTAAATGATTGTAAGGTCTTGTGACTTGGTTATGGCCTGCCAGATTCATGACATCTAGCTCTGGATTGACCAGTTTTGTCACCTCCAAAATAGAGATTTCCCATCAGAAATTACACCGTATGCATTGTCAGGAGGCTAATTCAGATTACCAAAACTCAATTTATAGTCTATTATACATGAGATTGTTAAATGTCCTTGAAGGATAATTTCAGTAGCACTTGCACGAATATAATAGGAAAACGTGTCTTTGTTAAAGTTTTGTAACTATACATAGACAGAATCTTTAATGGATAGAAAGATTACTTGGGAGGGAGATAAGAAGGAGACACTAATCAGTTTTAATAACAGCTCTGTAATAACCACCACTACCGGGTTGTCCTTCTTCATTTTTCCTTTGCACAATTTGATTCCATCTCTGCTTTGCTTGCAGCTATTACTGGAGCATCTGCTCTTTTTCCTGCCTTGTTTTATTTGCTTGCTGTTCTAAAATGTTGCTTCTTGACACTTCAAAATAAATGTTTTTTCTAGAAATAAAAGACAAAAATATTTTACTAGCAGTGGATCCTGTTTCTTAACCAGTCAATTCCTTTCTATCTTTTTTCACTTTATTTTGCATCAGGAACTCCTTCTCAATCTCTCTACTAAATTTTGGTTCATCGTAGACCAAAAATAGTATCTGTAGTTAGCCTTACTGCCTTGTGCCTCTTTGCTCTTTTCTATTCCATTCATCTCATGTAGAACACATAGGCTTTCAGTAGGCAGTTCTGAATGGAAGGATTTCCCGTTTCGTATTCATTAGTGACACTGTATTCAGGGGTCATTTTGTGTGGAAACTCGATGACTTCCCTTTAGTGGGAACTACACACACTTTGCTACTTTTGGATGTTTCCATCCATGACAGAATGAAGGTCAGGAAAAGAAAACTGCAGTTCAGTGTCTGAAGGAAAGGTTTCTGTTTTATAGACCTCTAGTCATAACTGGTGACTACATGGCCATTGCATGATAGATCTAACGGGTGTGGAAAATGAATGGTTCTTCTTTTCTGTTTTCCCAACAGGATAAATTTGAAACACATTGTAGAAGTAGTATGGCAGGTTGTCTGTGCTGCAGTTGCTACTAGGAGAAACGTTGTCATAATTGAGATATAACTCTAAGCACTAACATTTGCCTGAAGACTGATTGCACGTGAACATGAGCTCCAACCTGGCAGTGTAACTTGAAGCCACTGTGTAGTTGCCCTTTACTCAATCTCCTCTCAGGAAGCAGATATCTGATTATGTCTTACGAGTTAAGGGTAAGAGGCAGTTTTTTGGGCTGCTCTGCTTTGTTTTTAATCAAAGTTCTCTGAGAATGTAGCCTTCACTTGCTCATTTCAATATGCCTCTGACTCATCTTTCCATTTAGCCGGACCTCCTTCACTCTAAATTGTGCTGCTTGCTGTTGCTGGGCAACCCTGCACTGCCGCAGTGCTTGTACATTAAGCAACACCATCGGTAACTCTTTTCCTCTCACATTTTGTTTTTCACAAAAGAAACAGACACAAGATAAAATGCATTATGCCTTGGGATAAGCAGGTTACCTTGGTGGAAATGGAGATGTTGTTTTGTGTTAAATTCTTATTTCTGTCTGATTCTGCATTAGCATTTGATTGCCTAGCACTAACATCTGCATGCAGGTTAACTAGAGGTCACTGCTGGGAATCATCTTTGTGGCAGGAAACCCGTCTTATAGCCAGCAGCTGATCCTGAGACAACCATGTTTAAAGGCTTTATGATAAGCCATCATCAAAACAGAATGTACTGAAAAAAAAGCTTTTGACACGGTTTTCAGTTTTCAGCCATATGACATTTTGCTCAGTAATACCAAAGGAAAATCTGCATCAATATTTGGAACATTTGTTTTAGAAATTGAAATACAAATAGAAACGATAGATATTTTCAATATCCTGCAACCTCAGGCAAGTTTCCATGCCTCAGAGTGTGTGTTAACCTGGGAAGAAAACACAGGCTCCAGATCTGAAGAGATTGCCCTAAGAGCTATAACGGGAATAGGTACTCACCTTGGCATATCTCCCTTCGCAAAAACAACTTCTGATTGCCATTTTTGGCTGGATCATGGCTCCCGTGGCACTACTATGGTGGCAATGCTGAGCATCTGTGCTATTTTTCAAGTAGTGGAACTACACTGATTTTAGCTGACATCTAAACTCATCTTTCTGCAGTCATAAATCTTGGATAAATTTTAATGATTCCAGAAAACTGGTTAATCATTGTTTGACAGGAAAATTGACTGGTCTGTCCTTTCACTATTCCAGAACGTTCTCACTCCAGCCGTTGCCATGTCTCACATACAATTTTCTACAATCTTTTCTACAACTTTTTAGATATGAAATATTTAAAAAAATTTTAGTATATCCACAATATGCTCCATTAGTCATATTTTAAAATATATAGTTTCAACTATGATGCCGTTTGCAAATATTCTGTAGAGAGAACATTACATTGTATGTAGTGTATCAAAAAGCTAATCATATCTCCAGTGAACACAATCCCGTCCCAATGTATTGAATACAATACATTTCTATGTGAAAAACTGAGATCATAATTTGTGAAGCAATTCAATAATCAATTTGTAGTGTAGTTTACTGTGTGACTCACTGACCTTTTCCTTTCTGAACTCCAATTTAAAATGAGCCTAGGCAACAGTGACTAAATGGTCGATCTGATAACAGGATTCTTAAGAGCTCCATAGAAGGTATCTAGTAAATATAATTTCAGAGTCCACAAACTTTAAGGAAATACATGTATTGAGAAATTCTGAACAGATCTGGTGGGGATGGGGGTGAAAAATAAAAAGAAAGGTATATTTGACATGTAGGTGAAGAATGAGAAATCAGTTCCCCTTAAAACTGTTCTAACATACAGAGCAGTGATGATATTCCCTATTTCAAGTGTATCTATGCTTTGCGAAATCTGCTAGAATTGTATGAGGATTGATTGATTTGATGTTATTTGAAAGTATAAATATTCCAGTTGTGATAATTTGTTATTTCCTGATCAACTGACTCAAATGAAACATGTTGTATAATTGTCAGATTTATTGCTAGTTAAATTTCATTAATTGAATTTGTTTGGTGTGAGCCAAGTCTTGATTGAATCACTCTAAGACCAGATAGGACTAGCATGGATTTTTATCTTTCATTTACTTTGCCTATTTATTTTTTTGGTGGTTTCTGTTGTTAATATTGCTTGACCAAACAGGCCAGTTTTATTTTCCTCTTGTTGTGATTTAATTAACCTAGTAGTAGAAATCTAGTACCAGTTATGAATGGTTTGTTAGAACTCTGATTTTCTATCAAGATTTTTTGGTGTTTTTTGTTTGGTTGGTTGGTTGAGGAGGAAGGGTTTAAAGTAGAAGAGTATGGGGAGGATCTTTCCATGGCACAAACAGGCCAAGATGGATAAGATATCTACCAACAGCTAGCAGCTGGAGCCAACAATAAAACTACAAATAGAAAGGACCAAGAAAATGGAAGAAAGACAACTGGGTTAAGAGAGTAAAATGTGAAGTTAGGAAAAGGAAATGTCTACAGAGGGAAATGTTAAAATAATTTTTAAAAGGTTTAAATAAACATTTTAGTTAGAAACACACAAAATCAACTTGCCTAAGTGCTTCAGGCACTAACGGCTGAATAAGGGAATGTCAAGGGATTAGGGTGCTCACCTAAGAACAGGGAAATCCTGGCTTAAGTCTGTGACATGATCATTGGTTTCCCATTTTTTAATCTGTGTGGTTCACTCTGTAAAGCGAAGGTGGCAATACATATTTTCCCTCAAAATAAATAATACTAAATTAAATAAATATGTTTAAGATTGTGAGGCTTTTAGGTACTGAACTCACAGGACTATTGCTTATAATGATATAATGTGGTAAAAACATTTGTTGTCCAACTTGCACTGAGAGGAATTAGAATCATTTAATCATAGAATCATAGATTGGGAAAGACCTCTAAGATCATCATGTCTAACCATCACATACCACCGATTTCAATATGATTTTGGAATAAGAATGTTTTTCCATGAATATGCATAAAGTAATAGTAATCTTTCGACTTTTTAAAAATTTGGTTTTGATATTCAAATAGTTGTGAAAAGTTTAGTGAAAATAATATATTGAAATACATTTCTACTAAGCTTAAATTTTATATATCTTTGAGTGGTTTAGAAATAAACTCTCGAATACATAGCTAGGACTATTGCAATATTCTGTATGCAAACTGCAAATATAATAAGAATATAAATGATTAATTAACAAAACCAGAAAAAGCTACCAATGAGGGAGGACTGTTAGAGTAGGAGGCTAAGTAGGAATCAATGATTATGACCTGATTACATTCATAATCAACACAGGAAAGGCAGTCTGTATTTGGAATATTATATATTAGTCCTTCAGATAGGTTATATTCCTGCTTTCTGGAGAAATGAAAATTATCAAATCAGAAAAAGAACTCGAATAAAAGTGAACTTTACTGAAAACATTAGAAACAACTGAGGAGAGCTGGCTGTGTTTTTCAAGGGAGACTAGTATGCTCTTGTTATCTGTAGTATTTTATGTAACTCTATTTAGTTATTTTGTATACTGTAGACCAAAATTTTATTTTTTGTTAAATAAGCATCCCAGAAATTGACTCTAAAAAAAATTAGAAACAACAGCACATCAGTGCAATATCTGTAGAATAGAACAATCATCTAGTCCAACTGCAACTGCAGTAATCTGTATAAGTAATTTCTATGCTTTATGTATTTCAGAAGACACAAATTAAACTGTATACAGTTAGAAAGAAACTGCAGCCTGTGAAGAGCCCACTCTGTAGCAGGTTTATCTAGTAGGACTGCAGCCCATGGAAACGACCCACACTTGAGCAAGGGAAAAGCGTAAGAAGGAAGGAACTGCAGAGTGGAGCTGTTATGGACTGATGGCAAACCCCAGCACCCCTTGTGGAGTAGGGGGTAGAAGAGCTGGGAGTGAAGGAGTGAAGTCAAGCCTGGGAAAGGGGCTGTGGGAGGAAGGTGGTACAGTTATTTTCTGTTTCTCACCATCTAACTCTATTTTTAATTGGTAATAAAGTAGATTATTTTTCCCCAGGTCACGTTGTTTTGCCCATCATGGTAAGTAGAAAGTGACTGGTAAGTAAGAGAGCAGGTGGGTGGGTGTCTGGCAGCTACCCAGGATCAACTCACCACAACTGCACAAAAATTCTCACGGGTGTCATGAGTTAATTCCTTGAGGTCATGCAATATGTATCCTTTACTAATTACATATGAACAAAGATGGCTGAGTGACGTGAGAATAAACATAACCTGACAAACCATTTGTAACACAGACAAAGCAAAATGGTACTCAAGAACTGAAACCTACACGAGACTGCAACATGAAGAGGACAAAAGATGAGAGTGTAGAAAGAAGTTGTGTATTTTATTTGTCATCTGAATAAGGATAGCAGTGTGGAAAGATAGTAAATTAATAAAATAACTTTAGATGGGTAGCATATTAAAGAAGTCAACTGATCTCTGCTTCTGAAGTTTCTGTTTTGCACAATAATCTGCAGTGAAATTACTTCACATATGAAAAGCTTACTCACTTCAGTAAATGTCATGCTCTTAATACAGTCATTTTCCAAATACTATTATGTCATAAAATGTTAGAGAAAATAATAAGGTTGTTTTATAATTAGAACTATGCAGGATCACAATCTGAGATTACTCATTTGCTTGAACATTCCTGTACTGCCAACTGTCTGTATGACATTTGAATGTCACAAAGCTTCATTTATTAATATTTGCACAGTAGTGTGGAATACTTGGATAATAGTTTGTACATTTGCAATGAGTTCCTATTAGATCCCATGTAAGCCATAGATATACTCAGTTTCATGCAGACTTTCAGAGGCAATGACTGTATACAGCTGATGTTCACCAATGAGTAGGTTAAGGTTTTTGAGAGGAAGTAAGAAAGGAAAGAATAAAACAGCTTAAACATTAGTTCAAATCCTGTGAAATGACTGTAAGATCTAGCCCCATGTTTCGTTGTTCATATCTTCTTTACAGTATTTATTATGAACATCTATTGTCAGTAGCTGAATTTCAGTATTTGTAATCCCGTCTCTTACTCACTCTCATTGCTGTTAGAATTATTTCCCTTGACTAAAGAGTCTTCGGGTAGATATCCATCCTCACAGTTTCAGTATCTACTGGCTTTAGACAGTATTTTTTACCTCTGTCACTTTTGTTTTACAGATAGCATCACAGAATCATAGAAAGTTTTGGGCCGGAAGGGACCCCTAGAGGTCATCTAGTCCAACCCCCCTGCAGCGAGCAGGGACACCACTAACTAGATCAGGTTGCTCAGAGCCCTGTCCAACCTGGGCTTGAATGTTTCCAGGGATGGGGCCTCCACTACCTCTCT
>Ga0065711_1039991_pt1 | contig 17333 bp, 9 predicted proteins | sample Hoacrofraction12_FD_59098 | JGI IMG/M metagenome (GOLD analysis project Ga0065711, IMG submission 59098) | Hoatzin crop microbial communities from Cojedes, Venezuela - Epithelial fraction 12 v2 (version 2) | ecosystem: Host-associated > Birds > Digestive system > Esophagus > Crop | place... | reverse complement strand
AGAATCACAGAATAGTAGGGGTTGGAAGGGACCTCTGTGGGTCATCTAGTCCAACCCCCCTGCCGAAGCAGGGTCACCTACAGCAAGCTGATGGTGCAGCCCCTCATCCTCAGCACACACCTGCGCTGCACCAGCACCGCTGCTCCCCGGCCCCTTGCTGGCACAGCGGGCTGCTGCGGCTTGCCTCGGAGCGATCGGACGTGAAAACAGTCTAATCTGGCGTCTGTGATGAATAATGGATGGGGAGAGTTAACATAGTACAGGGAAGCCTCCTGAGGTAATAATCCATGCTTCCAATTTCCCGAATGGTCCTGCCTTTTGGTTCGATAATGAAATCTATTTTTCATAGTTTGGCTGCCTTCAGTTATCTGATGGGTTTCACTATTTGCATTTGTTCAGAAAAAAAAAAATTGCTTTCTCTGAGGTTTTGCAGAGTGATTATGCAGTTGGATGGGCAGAGAGGTGCATTTACATGCAGGTAGAGCCTTCAGGATTATTAATCCCAGGATATTCGGATTTAACTCCATATAGAGACAATCTTTTGTTCTGGAATCAGCAATACTGATTTATCTTGAAAAAAGTTCCTCTTCTGTATCACATTGTCCTTTCTTGTAGTTATTAAAGAATAGAATTTAAAATTAGCGACATATACTAATTAAATTAATTTTCTTAATTTATGTACTTGTCTTGCAAATACAGGCAAGCTCTAAGCAGTAAACAGTTGACATAAGCTGCAGTATATAAAGATATCACTTATAATTATGATGAGATAATATACATAAATATATATATAATTATTTGTGTTATCTCTGAAGGACTGACATTTGTACTGACTTCACTCACAGAAAGATGCCTGCCACTTGTCTGAACAGAAATGTCGGGGGCGGCTGAGCTTTCCAAAGGCTGTTTGTGTACAGATGCTAAATGGATGGCTTAGGTGGTGTCCTCCTTAGGTGAATCGCACAGCTGGTCTCACTGCAGCATAGAGGCATAATTGTGTGGCCAGGGACTGCTACTGGTGACACGATGTCTGCTGGCGGGAGACGTCTGTCTGTTCCTACCCGTACAGCACCTCTCTGGAGGACAAAACCAAACCCAAAGCCCATCACGCCTCTAGGGATGCCTCACTTGCTTTGGACTTCAGGCATCCTGCTGTACAGGTCTACTGGAGAGCTTTACACTCAGCTTTTTGTCAAAGAAACATGTGAAGGCCAACTTACAGGAGAATATAAATACTAAGGAGGACTAGAGGTGATATCTAACATTCTCTTTCTAGGAGGATTTGTATTTATTGATAGCTTTCTAGCCAGTATTTTCCTGCCTCAAGACAATCCTCTCAAGTACACTTATGGGACTGCATAGGCTGCATTTTAGGGTATTTATCCATCTTATCTTTTGACATTGGCACAGATGTGTCTAACTCCAATTTTTGTGCAGAGCCGTCAGGAGCCAGCATAGTCTGGGTGTACACCTTTCACAGCCTAATAACTCCCTTGGTGTCCATACCTCTGTTCTGCAGTACTTCTGCCATTTCCGTGTTTCGTGTGTCTCAGAGCTGCCCGATCTTGCTTCCCTCTCAGACTATCTTGTACTGTTTTATGGCTTGTGTGGAAATTCTAAGCAACTGAGAACTGCTTTCTGTGGGTGCAATATATCTCTCGTTTGTGTAAGAAAAGTTTGGTTTACCTGCTTTGGGGTAGGATTTAAAGTCAGGAGCAGATGGCAGATGGTAAAAGCAGTGTTTTTAAAGTTTAAAGGCCATACCCTGCCCTGGTCTTATACCCTATCTTTATTCAGATCTCACAGTTGAAGCCAAAGGCAATTGCACTGGCACAGACAAATACAGAATATGCCCCACTACCTCTGAAATAAATGACAGCTGGCATTGATATACACAACACCATATTTCTTCAAAGGGCTTACCAGACATTAACTAATTAATCCGATAGTGCTTTTATTTAGTGAGGTCTGAGTACCAGCACATTCATGGAAGAAGTCTATTCTCTGAGCGCTGCTCTCTGAAGAATACTGCCTTTCGTTTTAAGCGCCACACGCAATAGTATTTTATTGATTACTGTTTTTCTTCTACAGTGCCGTAGGGTTTTCACATAGCAACATGCTGGAGAACCAGCTTTGCCTTGCATTGTGCTAGGTGCAATGACTGCAGTTTGCTAGTACTTGACATTTCCATTTAAATGGTGTTTAAAACTCCGCGAATTGTCGCAGAAATGGAAAAAAGAAAGAAGTAACTGAAAAAACCATCAGTCCCCTGTCTGTTTGCTGCAGCGTGTTGGGTATTTTAGCATGGTAGCTCAGATGCTTGAGGTACAGCTAGATTTAGTCGAGCTTTGGCTCCAGGCTGAATCTTTTGTCCTTCCTGGGTGCTGCCTGGACCTGCGAGGTTTGTTTCTCTTCCTGGCACACAGCCCTCACTTGACACCGGGAACAAGCTCCGAGGCTGCATGCAGCACTTCCGGGCTCAGCACCCTCATCGCCCTGCCAGTCCTTGGCTCTGGCAAGAACGATGCAGCTGTTTGGGGGGGGCAAAATGTCCATGGGCTGTGTTGAGGTGCCTGCCAATGTCTGTCCGACCTCAGGGCCAGCTTTGCATCTTGCTCCGGGCAATGGGTTCACAGCTGGGCGAGGGGTGGACGTGCTGCATGCAGCAGGAAAGGCGGCTCAGTAGGCATCCGTTTTTATGGATGGCTCGGAGTCACGTTTTTATCTGTGTACACAGAGCTGCAGTTATTGGCCATCGCCTCCAAATAACTTGGGAACAAGACAGATTGGAAGCTTTCACCAGACAAGTTAAATCGTGTGTCAGATTGGTTGGGACTCTGCTCATTTAACAGCTGAGGTTTGGTTTATGGGGTTGCAGTGCCACTGACACACCTCGTGATTTATAGTTACAAAAAAACCACTGAACTGCTAAGCTTTTTAAAAGCTTTATAAATGCATAACATGGGGAAGATTGATTAAAAATACGTTTCTGGATGCAAGCAGCATTACATTCTCTGATTGTATATTAGCTAATTATAGTTTATCCTTATTTCTCTTAGCCTTTCATATAATGAATTCTCTGGCAGGCTTATTTCTGGTATAACAAATGTACTATCAGGTCTTGTTTTGGCTTGAGCAGTTATATTTTCACATGATGGTTTTAGTGTTTGTCCCAAGCGCCCTAGCACCACTGTTTACAGGATGCAACAGCTCCTACTTTCTCTCCCTAATCCCTACTCCTTTTTCTATTCTTTACACTGAATTTGTACTGACTTAAAGGTGGCTGGTTAACAGCCACATCTCAGAAATTTCTGATTGCCTATATCATACTTATTGCCCCTGAACTGCAGCACCGTCAGGTTCCCCAGACTGCTCTTTATATGTTCTCAAGGCTATAACTCAAAGCAGAGATAAGGAGCGAGAAAGGGATTTCTGTCCCTCTTTTCTGAGTTGTGCAGTTTGTGGGGTTGGGTGTGACAGGAGTGGACCCATGGATTGAAGATGCCAGTGCTGGGGCCTCTGCACCTCCACTGTATGGAATTTGCCCCTTTACTCCAAAGCAGGGTTAGTCTGGTTCTTCAGAGGAAGGCCCCCAGTCATTCATTTGGCCTTTCACATTTCCAGCAAGGCTTAAAGTACATCTTCCTCTCTGCACACCTGGATCACAGCACCTGGTTAGGTTTTCTCTGGAAGTAACCTAGCCCATGCCCACAAAAGCCCCCCAAGCACCACTGAAATTCACAAAGCGAGGACGAACGTGGGGCTGGGTGTCTGCTCTGTGCTATGACCACAGCCTGAAACACACGTGCAGATCAAGCCAAGGGAGCCTAAACAATATTGGGCTTATGCTGTACACCAGCAGCAGATTTTGTCAGGCTGAGGATGAAGCTGCCCTGAAGTCACCAGCCCATTTCTGCTGGGCTAACCTCCACATCTCCCAGCTAGCTAGGCTGCTATTTCCCTTCTCATAAAGGCTGCTTTATTGTGTGTGACGCGCATGTGTTAGGAATATGGGATTTCCACATGAGTATTTGAAGAGAAGCCAGGGGAACTAGAGGAAAAACTGAGCTGGCTTCTTGCGTGTTCTGGAGAGCCATGTCTCCTGCTTTTTCAAACCGTGAGGAACAGCCCTTGACCACAAGGCAGTGTTTCCCTTGTGAACACACCTTTCCTCTTTCCTCTTTTGCAGGATGACGTGTTGGGTGCAAAAATTGCTGAAGCTGCTTAGCAGAAGTGCAGCAGCTCTTCTGCTACTGAGGGCTGTGGGCCCTTCATTGTCTCTGTGTTGGTGGTGCCTTAAGACAGCCCTAATGGAGACCTGACCTGCCTTGAGAAGGAAATAATCACACAGTCTGCTCTGCCCTCGTCCGGTTTGGAGCCAAAGGTGTCACTTCACCACAAAAATGGAGAGGAAGAGGAAGGAGGAATGACCTCACCCAGACACAGCAGAGAGCACAAAGGGGATGAGACCATTAGGGACAAGCTCAGCTGCTCTGGGAACTTCCCTTCCCCAGCCTTTCTGAAGCCATCATCGGTATCTCCAACCCACCAAGCAATCTTCTGTCTGACGCCTCCTTGTCTGTGTCCACTCACCTGCCCAGGCTGACCCAGTTCTTACTCTCCCAGCACAGCCTTCCCTAACTGGTGGGACACCCAGACCTGTGCAATGTACCTCCCAGGCTCCCTCCCCACCGCTCCTCTTCCATGTGCTGGCACCGACTGCCTCTGCTGCCTTCCTCCATGCACGCCAGCCTTTGCTGCACTTGCTTTTGTTCTGCCCAAGTTCAGTTCAGGGTCTCTCCTTGGGCAGCAGTCTTGGATACAACGGAGTCTTGGGCTAGTCATGAGTCTGTCCGCCTGTTTTTCAGTGGAAGGTATCTCGGGGAAGGGCTGGGGATAACACAGTTTGTATCACACGTACATTACTGGAGAGAAGACAACTCCCAAAGAATCCAGATGTTCTGTGCCTTTATTTTAAATTGACTACTAAGTAATGAATGAAAACTGGGCTTATGACATTCAGTTTCTAAGAATGTCCAATCTCCTTTGATGCAGGTTTAAAAAAAAAAAAAGTAAAGGCTTGGGTTTGGCAAAAATAGTATCAGAATAATGCATTCTACATCTGAATGAATTAGAAAAAAACTAGTAGGTGAGCTATAGACAAGTGTATGTGCTTTAGTTGTGAAGGAGAGCATCCCTTTGGATATTTGCTGCTTATTTTATGCCTGTGGATTTGCCCGTTTCCTTGATTCTGTTAACCTCCCAGGGTGTGTGAATACCAGGTGATGAGATCAGTTTTAACTGGGGAAACTAGAAGTGGGAAGTGAAATTACTTTTTTTTTTTTTCCTACAATAGTGAAAAGTTTTGGGTCTTATTTTACTGGAACTAATTACCTTAGCTAATTAGAGACTGGTTTCGGTTTGTCCTGCTTGTGGATTAGTCACCTGATGGGAATAAGAGCAGGGAGCCCAAGGGGCAGAAAGACTTATCAGATTCTTTTCTAATAACTCAATTGGCTTGTCTTTAACACATGGTGTGCAAAAAGGTATGACAGCAGAAGTATGATGAAGAAGTATGGTCAGTGATGTAAGACTCAGTAGTCATTTGCAAATTGCACTTACAAAATCTTTGGTAGTAGAGGGTTTGGCTTCAGTAAATGCTAAGACAAATTCAGGTACAGCTTCCAAGGTATTTTTATACTGTGAGATCATCTACAATAACTTGCAATGTCAGAGCTGTTTTTTTTCTCTTCCTCCATCCCTTCCTTACTGCAGAGGAAAATTCTTTTTGAAGTCTTAGGACATGGTGCTTCAAAGCAAAATTATAACCTTAAATATAAAGTTCCTGGAAGTTGAATATCCCGGTGTCTTCTCAAGGTGACAAATTCTAATACTATCATCACTAAGAAGATGATAAAAAATAAGAATGAGCTGTCAGTCTCATCAGCTTTGTAAAAGCAGTGATGTGATAAATTATAGAGTGAAGCAGTTAAAATTTGGAGTAAAAATACATTTATTACCTTTTTTAAATCAGTGCATGTTCCAGAAATGTTCAGCAATAGGCAACATGCTTTGAACAGAACACTCTGCTGATAGATTTCTAAATGTACCAAACCAGAATTTAAATGTGAATATGCACATGTCAAGCTCCAGTAGGTGCCTCTGGTAGCTAGAAAGGAATTGGTGAAGTTCATCCTCAAACAGCACAAAAACCCCTGATCTCTATTTTCCCAAACGCTGATCCAGACTCGCTGCGTGGTTTGGTCCAGCATCAGGTGAGGCTTCATCCTCTCCTCGGAGACAGTGGAGGAAGTTAAAACAAGTACTGTAGTGCAGTCATTCATCAGCAAAGTGCCTACAAACATATTGGAGCATAAGAGTAATTTTCTAAGCTAAACCTATTCCTAACAGTAAGTGCTTAGAGGTTGCTGTTTCACTCTTTTGATTTCCATTCCAGCTTCTCCATTTACATTGTGTCAAAAGATGAGATTTTATACGGCCTTTCTCCTGGCCACTTCTCTCTCTTTCCTTCCTCTCACCTAACCTTCGTATAAGAATAGATGTACTGGACAGCAGAAAGCTTTTTTTCTTCCAATTTCATTTAATCCTATGATTAATGATGCTGAAAATTCACAGAACCTCTAGAGATCTCTTGGGTTCCAGGGTCTATGTTTACAGTTTGAATGAAGGTAAAATCACGTGAGAAATACTCAGGGAAATGACGTATTTTCTCTGCCATCAAAAATACCTTCCCCTGTTAGCTGCAGAATGCTCGATTAGTCTTTCTCCTTCACATCTTTTTTTAGGGAATGCTGTCTGTGCCTGGGTGGTGTATTTGTAGCAGGCTGCAGCGAGTGATTTATTTCCTACCGACTGTCACAGAGGAAGGATTATATCAAGATGCTGATTGCTGATGTGTCCTGATTGCTTCATTACTGGAGTTTTGGAGATTGCTGGGAGAGGAAGCCTGGGTATCGGCAGCCTCAGGACTGACGCTCTCTAAACATGCTGAAAAGGGTAGGGGGGAGTGTCCTGGTTTTAGGTGGGATAGAATTTATTTTCCTCCCAGTAGGTGTTCTGTTAGTACCAGAAGAATGTTGATAACCCTGCTGTTTTCAGATGTTGCTATGAAATCAAGGACTTTTCCCAGTTTCTCATATCCAGCTAATGAGCAGGTGTGCAGGAGCTGGGAGGGAGCATGGCCAGCCAGAGAGCCAAGCTGGCCAGTGGAAATATTCCATACCATGGACATCGTGCTCAGTTTATAAAGGGAGGTTGGCCGGGGGGCAGGAAGCTATCTGCTCTTCTTGTTTCCACGAGTTCAAATCCACTGTGGTCTGGGAGTTCGAACTTTTTACTGAATTCCGCAAAATTTGTGATTTGCAGGTTCTGCAAATGCTGCTCGGGGACTGGCTGCATATCGGTCATCAGGTAGTGAGAAGAATTGTATTGTATATAGTTTGTTTTGCATATTCATTATCATCATCATTATTATTAGTACTAGTAATAGTATTCAATTTGTTGCCTTATTAAACTGTCTTTATCTCAACCCAGGAGTTTCCCCTTTTGTCCATTTCTCCTCCCCAACCCGCTGGGGGAAGGGGAGGGGTGAGTGAGTGGCTGTTTAGTGCTCAGTTGTCAGCTGCTGGGTTAAACTCTGCCAGGGAGAGCGAGGGATTCTCCTGCAGCGTGATAGGAATTGGGCTGCTGCCCTGGCAACAAGCTGCTGTTAAAGGTAAGTTCGCAGCATCTGGATGGTCTGTGTCCTTGAGACCAGGAGGCCAGAACTTGCTCCCAGCTCTGTCCTCAGACCAAGCTGTCTGATGCAAGCGAAAGGCTTGGAGCAGGCACAAAGCGGAAAGCTCCCTCGCAAGTTCTGCTCCCTCCGTCCAGCCTCATTCGTACCTATTTCTTGCCAGGTGGGTAATTGCTGACATGGTATTATAAGTCAGAAGAGTACAGTGGACAGTTCAGGTTACAATCACCTCCATGATGCTTCACCCTGGAGCGGTTTAGTGCTACTGAACCCTCGGGTGCTGGAAAATAGAGGATAAGGCGTTCCCGTTACCTAGGAAAACGCTATTACCTGCGTAAGACGCGTGGCTGCAGCCCCGCTGCCAAACTGCAAATGGGGAGAGGGGATGGTTTCGTGAGGCCTGAGGACTGTGCCAACACAAGTTGTGCCCGCTGAAGGGTGAGGAGAGCTTCCCAGTTTATTGCCAGCCTGGATGACTGCATGGGGTTTTTAACCTGCCATCTGCTGAGCGTGGGAATCTCTATTCCATCAGCTCTCTGCTCACATGCTGGTGGCTTAAAATCTGCTCCCTCAAGTAGGGCCGAGTTTCTCCTCAGCATGCATGGTCTAGAAATAAAAAGGCAGCCAGATGCCAATTTTATTCTTTACTTCTGTGCAAATTAACTACACAAATTTGCGGATGTTCTCTGGGGCTAAATTCTCATGATAAACCCAGCCAGTTTTGAGGACCAGGGAATCTGTGGGAAGGATGAGGAATGGGTTCAGAAGGCAAGGTCTCCTTCTCGGGGCTGGGATGGTGGGAGAAGAGCTGTCTAATGAGCGTAACGATGGTGGAGTGGTTCCCATGATGTGGGCAGCCATGGAGGGAAGAGGAGCCTGCTGGGCTTTTGACATCTATTTTGGGAACTGACTGTAATTTTAACTGCCTGCAGCACAGCCCAGGCTCCTGTCTTGAACGATCTGCTCCTTCGCAACAGGAGGAAGGGATTGCTTTGCCTGCTGTAATAAATCTAGTGCAAAATTTTTCAGAGGTATAATTTTGATTAGACACAACCACAATGGATGAATTGGTTTAAAAATGAAAGTGGCGGATATAGGTGTAATTATTTCTCCCTTTTCTTCGATGTGAAGGTATTTAAATGTACATCTCATCCAAATAGAACTGACCTGGGGTCATTCAGGTGAGAGCTGCTAAAGTAGTGCTGTCTCTTTTAAGTCTAGCAATACCTGTAGTGACACAGCCGTGGCTCGGCATCAGCCTTCCCTCTCTAAACACGCTTGTTTTCAGGCATTTATGTAACTGCTGCTGGAATTTCCTCCTGACTGGTTGACACTTGTCAGATCTATTCATACCATTTCAGCAAATCAGGAGGAAAAATATTTTCTGTTGCCTAGAATGGAAAAGTCTTTTTCTTTTTCTTCTTTTTTTTAATTTATAGAAGAAAAGTAATAACAGTTATAACTGAAGAGGTTGCCCAGAGAAGCTGTTAACCCAGCTGGGCAAAGCCATAAGAAACCTCAGCAGGAGGCTGTCTAGGTGCCTCCCAAGGTGCCTTCCAGCCTCAGTGGTTCTGTGATTGTGCAAATTGTGAACCTTGGCAATGTGATGGTTATGTGCTCTCATCACTGGGGACAACGATGCCTGCTTAAGATTGGCAGAATGTCAAATGCTTGAGGTGAGATGTGATATTTATTTGCAACCTCCACACTGTGTTGAGAGGAGCTGGTTTTCGATGGCAGTGCTGTACATCTGCCAAAGAAATCCCACCATGTTGTTTACTGTGACTATGTAGTGCATGTGTACGTTGCAGTACATCTCTATAATATACATTCATAAAGCATGCTCTTAACACAGAAATGTTCCTTTAGGCATTATCTAAACTCATACTGATGTGACAAGCTGCTCTGCGATACTGTGCACATCCTGTCCCCCACCCGTCCAGCAGAGCCTGCAGGGTGCTACAAAGACGGCTAGGAAATTTTCTCGGTGGGAAAAGTTCTACTTTTTCACAAGAATTGTGCTCAAGTTTGTCAGGATTCAGTTTGTCACAAGCTGTAGTAAACACGAAATGGTGGCTGTTCACTAGGCAGTACACGGAGGCAGATAGTAAAAGCCATGCACACGAAGTGAGCAGGCTGTTGTGCGAGGCAGTGCGCAGCAGCATTGTGTACCAAGTGTTGATGCCACATTAGTGGGTTGGCTCAGTGGACCTTCAGATTGGAGCTACCTCATCTCCCTCTCAAATACCTTCCTCCCAGAGTGATGTTTGACTGTCCGCTAGGAATGAGTTGCACAGAGGAAAAGCCTGTGTTTCTCTGTGCCTGTGTTCCCACTGCAAGATACCCTGCTGGCTTCTTGGCTCCAGTTGCTTTGGAAAGGTGTCATCTTTCTAGCAGTGGCTGCCACTTGCTAGTGATTGCTGCTGGAACAGTTGCTCCCCAAGCACCCCTGCAACCAAGATTTCATTTTCATGCATGTCCCTGCCATGTCTGCCTATAATTAAAGCTGAGCAGCCAGTTGGAGCATTAGCAAAAGTCTGTGGATGCCAGGGCTGCAATATGCAGTTGCCTGCAGGAAATGAAACAATAATTTTGAATATGTGAACCTTCTCCTGCGCTTTACTTGACAAAGCATTAGTATTGACTCGGTTCTGCTGTTGTCACCTTCTAACATGATTCTGTGCCACGTGAAATTATGTGGTCAGGTCCGCAGAGTATAACCTCAGCAGCAGATATTTGCAAGACCGGGTCCAAACTAAACCATAAAAATTCTCATCCATTGCTTCACTTCCTCTTTCACACGCCTTTCCCACCACAATATCTTCTTGTCCGTACCTTCACTAAGACAGGCAATGTGCTGTTCTAATATTTCTTTATTTTATTCTGGTCCTCATGCCACCCACATCAGCATGGTGTCTAACTATCATATACAGATTTGAAGGGAGAATATAGACAGACAAAAATGAGAAAAACATCCACGCTAATTAACATTTCTCTAGTGATGGAAGGGAGAGAAGGGAGAGAAATTGTTTTGTTAGTATTTAATTTTTGAAAAGCACCCAGTGTAAAGATTTTGAGAGGAACTTTCTAAATACTTTGCTTAATAAAGCGGCAGTTACGTGAAAATGAGAATAGACAATGATTGCAGAGACAATGGAATGTGATTTCTGGAAAAAAAGACCCCACTGTGCAAACTCAAATCTGCTAATGTCAAAGAGAGAATGGCATCGATGCAGCATTGACAAACCACACTCCAGCAGAGTAGAACATTAGGTAATGGCCATCTTCCAGCCACTGTAGATTAAAAGATAACTTTTTGTTGTCTTTTGAAATTGGAAAAGAATGGAAGATGCCTTACTGAGCAAGATCATAGGAAAGGACATTCCAGATAGTGAGCCCTTACTCTGGTAAATATGGAAATCAAGAGATATATAGGGGGGCTACCCATCTATCTGCCTATATGTATGACAGTCATTACTCAGCTGTGCAGTTGGAGTATGGGGTAAATTAGCATCAGAAGATGAGAATGGAGGATGACTGAGGGAAGCAGCTATGGCATGTAGCTTCCCAACATTATGTGGCGGTTCTTTTGTTGTTAATTTGCAGAGAAGGAAATGAGATTTTGGTGATTAGGCAGAAACTATGTAGACAAGACTAAAACAAACGGTAATTCAAGATATTCAGTGCCATTTCTAACAGCTTTTCTTGTGTCTTATTGTAATATTCCAGATAAACACAGATTGAGAAAGAGAAGACCTCTTTTTTCTCATTACAACCTTCTACTACAACTTTGGTCTTAGCTCTGTACTGCAGTACAAGCCTTCACAAGAACATCCAGTGCTGATACACATTACCAATTGCTTCTGAACATAGAGAAACAGGCTGAAATAAAATAGGATACAGAATGTGCAAAGACAGCACAGGAAGAAATGTAGCATACTGCAACATGATGTTGGATATATTTTTATCATAGCTGTACATCTAGTTCTTAAAAAAATAAAACACCAAAAAACAACCCGCTAGTGCATTTTTTCCTGAAATTTGTATTTAAAAACCTGGTTAGATTCAATGACGTCTGGTTCAGACAAAAGTAACTGGAAGAGAAAAAATATCATACATAAAGGATATGGGGTTTTTCAGTTTTAATAAACTCACTGGCAGCTTCAAGAAGCAATGATGAAAAATTATTCTAAGTGCAATTTATATCTCACATCTCATGCCAGGTAAAAACAAAGCAACAAGTGAGACACTGAAATACAGTAGGTAGAAGTATAAGGAAACTAGGGCTTTTCTCTGCTTTGCCCATCAGTCTATAAGTGGTGTTTATACCTAAATTATACAAGGAAGGGTGCATTAGAGGTAGCGCAGGTATTTATAAAACTCAAAAACATGTAGGGAAGGATTCCACACTGGAAGTGTATAGTAAAGCAAGATCTGACTGAACAGAGCCAGGCTTGCCTGCACAGAGATAAAAACAAATATTTGGACAATGGTACTGCAGCTTATGTATTATTAAACATACCTATCATTTAGGAAAAAAATATATTTTCCCTGCTGGAGGAGTTTCTTCTTCCTAGGGAATCCAGCTGAGTTTACTTCAATGTCTTCCTTGTATCTTGTTAGGGCAGATTTTTCTGTTACTACTGTTTGCAGCAAGCATGGGACGTTCTGTTGTGGAGGGGGTAGACGTATCCTTTGAAGCCTCCTTTTTTGTTGTTTTTGAGCTTGAGGGGGTTGCTTTGAAGGCTAGTGCGAATACGTCTGTGAGCACGCACCCTTGTGAGCTGCATTGATCTGAGTTAGTCTTGCCGGGGCTATATGAATGTCAACAACTTAAGAAAAGAATGAAGTGATTCTTTCAGTCCTCAGATGTCTGCACAAGGGTGAAGAACTTCTGAGATGGGTCTTATGGTACAGAGGCTATCATGCAAGAGGGAGGATTTGGGGAAGCAAGGTGGTACTCATATATCCTCTGCCTCATGGTTGGTTGGGGGCACTTGCACAGGTGGCAAGTGGCTGGGGAGAAGCAAGAGAGCAGAGTAAGAAAGGAGTGTGCCCAACATCAGAGAACCCACTTCTTCATTGATGGGCAAATTAGTGCATGTCCATGAACTATCTTATGTCAAAATCCCCGCGTGTCCCTGAGCCATGAGGTGAGTACACCGGAGGGCTGAGGGAACACCAGGAGGCATTCACCCGAGGAAGACCGTTGTGCCTTCCTGGGGGCACTTCCACATGCTCCCTATGCGAGTGCTGGCATGTAGCTGGGTCCCTGGGCAACCCAGTGATGTTGACCTTGGCCACCCTTGCTGGCTTAGTTCCCACCTTGGCTTGAGATTTGGATTGCTTAACTATCCCCATGCTACCACATGCCTGCTGCAGGATGGGTGATGCTGCAGGTCAGGTGACGTAGCATGGGCATAAGAACTATGCAGGGACTATGTATTGTGACCTTATAGATCTCAAGATCTGCATATCTTCTACCCTTACAGGACTGTAGGGACCTTCAGGTCTTGTGGTCCATGAGGAGACAGCGTAAAGGCACTAACACCGATTCTCTTTCCCTTCTGTAGTTCATCTGCCCCACATCCAGCCCAAACACCAGGTGCAGCAGGCAGTACTGTGCCCTAACTGCAGAATTATTTTCTTCTGCCATTAAAAGAAATTTTAATGCACAGCAAGCTCCATTGAAGTGCAAGTGAAGGGCCCATTTCATAAAAGATTTAGGCACCGTCTCGGTGCATACTTTTGATTTCTACAGCAGGAAGCTTGCACTTGGGAAGAAAAAGGGTTGGGGGGAAGACTTTGCTTTAAATTACAGCTTTTTTTCTCATTCATTTTGCATTCAAAAGCTCAAATATATTTTCTTTCTCTCCAGCCTTGATTTATGACCTTATAAAAATGAGATAGAATCAGCACAGAAAGAAACAAAGGTTAGGTCTTCCCAGAGCCTGAAGCCTTTGTGCAAGTCCCTGAAGAACAGCTGTGCAAATTGCATTTGCTGCTATCAGATAAAGAGACAGAGAGCAGTTTTTCTAGCAGGATCTGAACAAGATTCCATTTTATTTTGTCATTTTGAACGCAAGTTTGATATTGTTTGCTGGTAATCACAGCCTTTAATGCTACCTTGCTAAAAATGGCTATTGCAGGAGAACTCGCATCAGTGTGATATCAGTAGAGGCAGAGAAAGAAGCATCCTGTTTATGTGAATGTCCCTAACAAAAGGAATCAAGATCTAAACAGATAGAAGAGAATGCCAGTAACCGTGAAACAAACTACCTGCCAGATGTTAGTCATGTTGCTTAGAGCACTACTACAAGTTGAGCAGATACTGCGTTGATGAGTGCAGCTTATCGACCTGTAGAGAAAGAAAGCAATAGTTGTCATTTGCATGATTAAAGGCTCGTATAGTACTTCTACATTAAATCATAAATAATTTCATTTTACCTGATTGTATGAATTAGAGGGTTACATCTTAAGGCATTCACTTTCCTTTATTTACAAATTCATATAAAGCATTTTAAAGTAGAAATTAGTTTTATTTTATAGATGAAAAGAGTCACAGAATCACAAAAAAATTTTGGTTGAAAGGGACTTCTGGAAGCCATCTGGTCCTAGCCCTAGCTCAGGGCAGGGCCAGGTTCAAAGTTACATCGGGTTGCTCAGAGACTTGTTTAGTTAATTTTGAGTATCTCTGTGGACACCACGCAATTTTTCTGGGCAACCTCTTCCGTCACTTAACCATCTTCACAACGCAATTGTTTTCCTTCCACCTGGCCAGAATTTCCCTTGATGAAACTTGTGTCTGTTCCCTCTCGTCCCTTCACTGTGCACCTCTTAAGCAGAATCTGCAATCCCACAAAGGCCCTGGCAGGCTGCTGTTAGGTCCTGCTGAAGCCGTCTCTTTTCCAGGCTGAACAAGCCCAGTTCCCTCAGCTTTGCCTTACTGGGCAAGTACTCCAGCCCCAACAAGCTTGGTGGCCCTCTGCTCACTCTAGGTTTTTCAATCTCACTTCTGTACTGGGGGATGTATAACTGGCCACAGTGGCTTCACAAACACCAAGGAGAAAAACTGTGTCCTTCCACCTGCTGGCTACATTGGTTTGATCTGTGCATTTGCTGAGGGTGCGCTCCGTTCCACCGCCTGGGTTGCTGATGAAGATGTTTAACAGTGCTAGCATTGGTATCACCATTCACAACTGGGTGCTAATTACAATGACTGTTGAATGTTGTCTTTTGAACCCAATGGCCCAGCTTCTCCTCCATCTTGTATTAATTATTTCTGAACTATGCATAAATTCTACTACTGCTTCTCTCTCCTGTAATGGAGATAACTTGGAGCAGAATATTGAAGACTTGCAGAATTTAACCAGCTGTCTGAGTAAGAAAATTCTGATTATTCAGCCTGCTTTCCATTTTGAGACTCATTTCAGAAAGTAGCTGTGTTTCTCAAAGACTAATAGGAGTTTATTTTTCTTGTTTCAATCTCCTTTGAGCTTCTAGAAATCCTTGAGGAAGGGAGTGTGGGAAAGACTAAGGCCGAAAGCAAAGGGACTGAAGCCAAGACCAGCAAAGTGTGGATTTGTGCAGGGATAAGACCTGTATTGTCACAAATGTATTTGTAACTAGCAGGCACTATAAGCACTCTTATTACTCACTCTACATAGTTCCACTGCTTGACTACGGAAGGAGATATTTCCCTTCAGCAGTACATCCTTTTCTCCAAATCAAAAATTTTCACAGAAGCCTTTGGATTTTGCTAAAACTTTTGATCAGGTTGAAAAGAATCACCTGACTTTGCTTGTTTAGCCAACATTAGGCAGATTTTTCCATAGTATCAAATGACCTGCTTCACTAAATGAGTAAGTAAGCATTGTTTTGGGTTGTATTAAAGGATGCCAGGAAGAGAAGCAGCATTACTGTAATATAAAATTGAAGCGTATCTGTTTGATAAACAGGTTGTGTACTGAAACAATTTTATACTGTGAACCCAATATTTAAAAAAATGTGTTTCATGGGATCTTTTCAAACCTAAGTTTCCTGTTTCAGGTAGCTTTAGACCTTTCTGAAACTACTGAGAGCTGAGGTGGACCACATGTTTCCAAGATTCACAATTCATGCCGTGGTGAGATTTCACTGTTTTGATGAGCCCAAGGTGGTGGAGATACCTTATGCCTCATTTCTCGAAGCAGCATTGATGTGTAGTTCTTGTTCCCTGATTTTTTCTGTACCATAATCTGATAATAATGAACGGCTCTTCTGGCTCTTTATGGCCTAGGACATAACAGTGGAAGATTTCAAGCTATACTAAGGTCACAGTTAAGCCTGTCCTAAGATGCAGTGAGGACTGTAAGTTGTAATAGCCACACTGCATCCTGTTGACTGTTTGAGGGTACGGGCAGCTTCATGGTGCTTTAAATGAACACGTTTCACTTTGCAGCTAGGGCATACTAAGAATATGCACACGGTCAGTTATTGTGATTCAGCTGATGGACTGCCTGTACAGTGAGAACGCAGGTTTTTTTAACCTAGTGCCTCTATCCATACCATTTTTTATACCAATCTTTGCACTGGATATTTTTTTTTTAATGTTTATAAAGGAGATCAATTGATGCCAATGACATAATCCAGGTTGATGCACATATAAAAGGCAGGGTGTTTACAGATTCTGTAGATAGTTTATAGGGGCAGTAACAGCTAGACTGCTCCATGATTTAGAGACACCACTGCAAAAGAGACTTTCTTAACACCATTGCAAACATTCATAGAAATGCACATAGGGAGTTTACATAAAGGGACGTGCCAAAAACAGCCAAGTGCGAGTGAATAAAATTTAATACCCTTTCAAGGTGCATATGTTGTCTGCATACATCTGAGCACGATCAGTGTGTTCGTTGCACATTTTTCTCAGAAACTCCATCCTCAAGAGCAAAGGTAAGGTGACACTGTAGCACGACATGCTTTTCCAAATGCCTGTCAATGGGGGGTCAGATTTTAACTCTTCTCCCTATTGAGGCTGTGTTGAATACCAAACCATTCCTGGCTGGGCTATTTGAAAGATGTATAGGGAAAGTCAGATCTGTGTTGGTGATTCATTTGTAAAACTTCAGGTGAGTGAAACATTAACCTGTAACGAATTTCCAGCAGGAAAGTGTATGTGAAGGGGTTAGAAAACTATTTCCTATATTGACCAAAGCCTTCTGCATGGTCGAGTGTAAAAACTACAGCAGTCACCCTGCACTGACTTCCATGCTGGCATTTTACTACTGCCTGCGTATTCACTAGAGCAGACAAATGTAGAACACTGTGAACTGGGGTTTTGAAAGCCAGGATGTAGAATTCAATCCTTCAGAAGGCAAAACACTATCAACGAAAGATAGTGATTGTGCTTTCTGCCACCTGGGAGCAGAGAGAGGACATATGCCAAGAATGCCAATCATATTCATATGCCAAGAAGGCCAATGGGATCCTGGGGTGCATCAAGAAGAGTGTGGCCAGCAGGACAAGGGAGGTTCTCCTTCCCCTCTACACTACCCTGGTGAGGCCTCATCTGGAGTACTGTGTCCAGTTCTGGGCT
>Ga0065711_1007428_pt1 | contig 17334 bp, 10 predicted proteins | sample Hoacrofraction12_FD_59098 | JGI IMG/M metagenome (GOLD analysis project Ga0065711, IMG submission 59098) | Hoatzin crop microbial communities from Cojedes, Venezuela - Epithelial fraction 12 v2 (version 2) | ecosystem: Host-associated > Birds > Digestive system > Esophagus > Crop | place... | reverse complement strand
GGTCTTGAATATCTCCAGAGAAGGAGACTCCACCACCTCCCTGGGCAGCCTGTTCCAGGGCTCCGTCACCCTCAGAGGGAAGAAGTTCTTCCTCATGTTCAGATGGAACTTCCTCTGCTTCAGTTTCTGCCTGTTGCCCCTTGTCCTGTCTCTGGGCACCACTGAATAGAGTCTGGCCCCATCCTCCTGACACCCACCCTTGAGATATTTATAAGCATTTATAAGGTCCCCTGAATAAATTACTCGTTACAAATTAGCCCTTTTTTTTAGCAACTGTGTGCACTTCAGTCAAGAGGGGGCAAAAGGGTTGCTTGTAGAAACCAAGAAACACTTCACCTCTAGCAGTTCTTCTGCAGTGAATACAGCCACGTGGTTACAACCTCATTCTGCTGAACAATCCTGTATTTAAGAATCTGAGATTTCACAAAAAATAAATTTTTTGCAATCAAGGTTTAATTACAGCCCGTGATTAATTTCTAAATTGCATAAATCCTTTTTCACAATACCTGCATACCAGCCACCAACTTAGGCAAACAGAATGCTTTCAACCTTCACTTGCTCATATATCCTTGTTTGAGCCAATATTTTTAATTGTACATCATTTTAGTGTCCCAGACCAAGCCCACACTGCAGATAAAACATGTTTTTCAGCCATTTACCATGAAGAGCAAATCTACATCTCTTAAGCAAATACCTCTTTGGAAAAAAAGGCATTTTATATGATCTCGTTAATATTCCTTTTCACAAGAAAGATTTCCTGATAGCAGAAAGCTCATATCATAAATTAACAGGGAGATTATTAGATTTACACATTTCTTAGATGACAGTTTTACAATGTTGTTATTGGAAACACATTAATGTCCTACCCCCCCAAAAAAATAATAGGAAGGGCATAAAGCACGAGCTACTACCCACTTATACTGGGGATGCAGGAAAATAACTCAACAAAGTTGCCTTGAGACAGTATCATATCAATATTTTAAATCAAATTAATAATGGAAAAGCAGGAGACAGCCAGGGGCAAAAACATGTAAGCCGCTGCCTCGTCTGGAAGGAAACACAGACTGGCGTACGTAAAACACCCAGGCACTGCTCTCGCGCTGAGATTTCGCTGGCTGGCTCCGGCAGAACAGGCGTCCCTCCTGACCAAGGGACACAGCCTCGAGCCTCACCCGCTCCCCCAGGAGCCTCAGATATCAGCAGTGGGCCATGATGTATCCTCCTGTCCCTGTGGTTCTCCGTCCCGTGCCAGGGCCCCCACACCTGGAAACAGACGCAGGACGTTTCCACAGGAAAGCAACTTGTACCACAAGATGTCGAAGGCAGGTCAGGGGAGACCTGGCAACACAGGTATATCCTGAAGGACATCTAAAGGAACGTCACTGTGCTTGATGTGTAAGTACCCATGCAAGCTTAAAATCAGCTGCCTCTATTTCCAGGACAGCCCAGCCTTGACCAGCCGCCCACACGTGGACAGAGGACTGCTGGGAGGTTTTGCTGGGAGCCAGGGTGACAAGACTGGCTGTCTAAAGGCCAGCCTGTGTACATGAAGTACCTCCTCACATAGCCGCAGCAGTCTAGTGTCATCCTGAAACCAGTCAAACCCTCGCATGTCAACAGAGAAGAACAAAGAACATTCAGCTCCTTTTGGGATGTCTAAGCTGCGCTTGTTCAGGAACACGCCTGGATTTCAAGGTCTGCTGATGCCCAGCAGCAACGGCTGCCAAAAATGCCTGCCTCGTTCTCTCCAAGATGCACAGAAATGGATGATTAACGGGAGGCTTTGGGAGTCAAACCTTCCAAGCCTTTCCTGAGGCCAGGGACACATGAAGATCAGCTGGTGCCATACAGAGAAAGACTCTCCAAGGCACATGGCCCGTGAATCTCAGCTCTGCGCTGGCTCTGGGCCAGAGCAGCTTTCTCCAAGGAAAGGCTGTGACTAACTCTCCATCTGTCTGCAAACATCTCCATTTGCACAGAAGAGGCAGCACAGGCCTAGAGAGATCAGGCGCAAGAATATCATAGTCTTACATATACGCATCCCCAGCTTAGATAAGTGCATAAAGGAAGTAAAAAGCAGGACAGATCCATCACCTCTTGGGGCACAGCAGCAAAAGCCAGGCAAACGCGTATTGCCATGGATTAAAAAAGCCTAGATAGAGAAGATGTGCGTAATCAGGTGGGTAAAGGCCTTTTAATTCACAGCTCTCCCAGCTGTATTGAACTGACCGTGTCCCAGGAGCTAGCCAGCCACCCTTACAGCGTATTTAATGTCAAATAATTCACTGACAACAAAGCAGTCATTTCACCTGGCAGGATTTCTTTTGTTGTGAGTGGGTTTCTGTGTCCCCTTGCTTTGGGGCTCTCAGCTGGACAGACATGCTCCCACTCAGACCTCGGCTGAACGGTGGGTAACAGACCCTGCTGGCAGGGCCTTGGGATGGACCCTGCTCACCATCGGTCTCTGCAGCTGCAGGGAGAACCCAAGCCTGCTTTTCACGGCAGCAGCTGTGAAAAGCCTTCTCCCTTCCCCTCTCTGAAGTACAACAGGCCAGGAGGAGCAGAAGGACCACAGTAAGATACAAGAGACAGTTGCACCTAACTCACCATGAACATTTTGGGAAGCACTTTCCACTGGAAACAAACCCCTTTCCTCTAAAGAGAATTACCCAAATTAGTAGTTTTCTTGGGGGAAAAAAATACACACTGCAACCCTGGCAAGACTGAATTACTTACAGTCCTTTCAGAACAGGCACTCTAGCTCTTACTTCTCCAAGTGTGTTTGCAGGTGTAGGTTGAGCCTTAAAGCCCCAGGCCCCCTGCAAACACAATCTGGCTGCTTCACATCTCTGAACTCCTGCGTCCAGTCATGAGAGCAAAACCATCCCACTCTCAGTAAGAGACCAGATCCCTGTTCCCACAGGATGCTCTTTTAAGCAACATTCAGGACTCTCTGCTCCCCTTATAGCATTTTTCATGCTTGCTCTGAACAGCCTTTGGACAATGGAGCACAATACGGCCCAGTTCCAGTGTCAGCAGACCCCAAATACTGGCGAAGGAAGAAGCAGGAGCTGCACCTTCAGCTGTTTTGCAGTAATATCCAAGACAGACTTGAAGGGTCCCCTGCCTCTGGTCTCATTTTGCTTGATTTCTGACTGGTTTACACAGGCCTGAGACTCTTGAATTGTGAGGACCAGAATGGGACACAGTACTCCAGGTGCTGCCTGACAGGCACTGAGTAGAGCGGGATGATCACATATCTGTCTCGGCTAGCAACACCCCTGCAGATGCAGCCCAGGATCTGATTTGCCTGTTGCTGCAGCAGCACACTGCTGACTCACGTTGAGCTGGTTGCTCACGAGGACCACCAGGTCCCTTCCAGCAAGGCTTCTCCCTAGCATAACAGAGCCTAGGCTGTGCTGGACTTGCTGGTTATTCTGTCCCAGGTGCTGGACTTCACACTTGGCTTTGTTCAGCTTCACACTGTTCTTGCTAGCCCATTCTTCCAGCCTGCCCAGGTCTCTGTGAGATGGCTCTCCCTTCTGATATGTTCACCTCACAACTCAGTTTGTTGGCATGACCAGACTTGGCGAGGGTGCTTTCGGTCCCATCATCCATGATGTTGAACAGCATGGGGCCACTACTGATCCCTGTCAACCCCACTTGTGACAGGCTACCAGCCCAAGTAAAAAACATATACCACTCTCTGAGTGTGACCTGCTTGCCTACCTATCTTGCAGGCCACCTTCCCAATCTGTTTCTTGCCAGTTTGTCCAGGAGAAGGCTGTGGAAAACAGTGTTCAACACTTTGCTGAAGTCCAGGTAAACAATGTCATAGAAGCATAGACTGGTTTGGGTTGGAAGGGACCTTACAGACCATCTCATTCCAACCCCCCTACCATGAGCAGGGACATCTTCCACTAGACCAGGTTGCTCAGAGCTCCATCCAACCTGGCCTTGAACACTTCCAGGGAATGGGCATCCACAGCTTCTCTGGGAAACCTGTGCCAGTGCCTCACAAGCCCGCATGGTGAAGAATTTCTTTCTTGGATCTAAAGTAAATCTACCCTCTTTCAGTTTAAAGCCATTATTCCTTGGCCATCACTACATGCCTTTGTAAACAGTCCCTCTCCAGCTTTCTAGCAGGCCCCTTCAGTTACTGGAAGGCTGCAATACGGTCTCCCCGGAGCCTGCTCTTCTGGCTGAACAGTCCCAACTCTCTCAGCCTTTCCTCACAGAAGAGGTGCTCCAGCCCTCGGATTATCTTTGTGGTCTCCTCTGGACCTGCTCCCACAGGTTCACATCTGTCCTGTACTGAGGGCTCCAGAGATGGATGCAGGACTCCCAGGTAGGGTCTCAGCAGAGCAGAGGGGCAGAGTCATGTCCCTTGACCTGCTGACCACACTGCTTTTCATGCAGATCAGGGTACAGTTTGCCTTCTGGGCTGTGAGAGCACACTGCTGGATCACATTGAGCTTCTCCTCAACCAGCACCCCCAAGTTCTTCTCCTTAGGGCTGCTCTCAACCCGTTCTCCACCCAGCCTGTATTTGTGCTTGGGATTGCCCCAACCCAGGTGCAGGACATTGCACTTGGCCTTATTGATCTTCATGAGGTCTACACAGGCCCACCTCTCAAGCTCATCAAGGTCCCTCTGGATGGCGTTCCCTTCCTTCCTATGTGTTGACTGCACCATACAGCTTGGTGTCACTGGCAAACATCCTGAGGGTGCACTTAGTCTCCCTGTCCATGTTGCCAGATGTTGAACTGTGCCGGTCCCAGTACTGGCCCCTGAGGAACGCCACTCATCACTAGTCTCCACTTCTCTCCCAATGTCAACAGATGTTATTTTGTTGTAGAAGGTGATCAGGTTTGTCTGGCATGATTTGTCCTTGGTCAACCCATGCTGGGTTTTCCCAGTCACCTGCTTCATTTAATTAGTAACAATTTCTAGGAGGACTTGTTCCATTGCTTTCCGCAGGACTGCAGTTAAGACTAATGGGCCCTTCTGTAGATGGGTATGACATTTGCCCTCTTCCAGACACCAGGGACAGTCCCTGATCTCAGCAACTTTTCAGATATTATAGTGGCCTTGCAACAATATCAGCCACTTCTCTTAACACCCTCAGGTGGATCCCATCCAGGCCCACACATTTATGTGGGCAGAGCACTTGCAAGAACCTTCAGACCAGCCCTTCCTCCATTACTGGTGGATCCACTCGTGCATTCTCATAGCTACTTGATGTTATGATCTGGGATACAGCTACACCTGTAAAGACAGAGGCAAAGGCGGTACTGAGAATGTCTGCCTTGTCAGCATTATTAGTGACTAGCTCCCTTGCCATGTTTCTGCTCACCATTCACGTATCTGCAGAACAGCCTCTTGTACTTGACATATTTTGGCCAATTTTCTAGCTGAGCCTTAGCCTTCCTGACTGCATCTCTGCATGCCCTAGCAAGGTTCTTATAGTCCTCAATGGCTATCTGGGTGCCTTTGCACAGCCAGTATGCATCTTTTTTTGCTTTTAAGCAAACCTAAAACTTCTTGTTAAGCCAGGGTGGTCTCTTGTTCTGCCTTCTTCCTTTCCCTTTGTAGGGGATGGACTGTTCCTGTACTTTCAGGAGGCTGTTCTTGAATAACTCCCAGCATTCATAAGCTCCTTCACCCTTCCATGGATGCTTCCCATGGAATCCCTTGCAGCTGGGCTCAAAGTATATTGAAGTTGACTCTTCAGCCTACTACTGGTCTCCAGTGTGCTCAGCAACATCTTAAACTCCACAATGTTGTGGTTGCTGTATCTAAGGATAATGTTGGCAATTATGTTGTTAAGTAATTCCTGGTTTGTGAGCTCTAAATCTAGCAATGCACTGTTCCTAGTCTTCATGTCCAGCATCTGTAGCAGGACACAGTCCTCAATGCATTCCAGGAACCTGATGGATGGCTTGTACACAGCTGTATTGTTTTCCCAACAAATGTCTGAGTTACTGAAATCACCTGTGAAGACCAGGTTCTGCTGGCCTACATGGAAAAAGAAGTATGGAGCAGTAGTCTGTGCTTTTTTACCAGTTATGGCAGTCTCTCTGTGACATCCCAGATCTCAGCTCCTGGCAAGCAGCAAGCTTCCCTTGATTGTATATGAGGCCAGCAGATGGGCACATCAGTGCCTCTCACAGAGTCACCCACTACTAGGCACTCGATGCTTCTTTTTACAGCTTTTAGTATGCACGGTTGGTGCTGTTTCTCTGTCCACTGCCAAGGCTTCCTATCAGTTGCTGGCTGGTACATATGAGAAAGGAGAGTGAAGTGATATCCTGGTTGAACAGGTCACCAGAAACCATGGCATCTCCTTCTCCAACATGCTGTCTGTTCACTGTTGAAGCTCTTCATCTGGTGGTCCTTGGATGTTGGTGCCAAAGGGCCCTAGTATGTCTTCTTGCAAAGCCTTAAATAGTACTTTATTTGTTGTTCACCCTCTCTAATACAGCATAGCCTGCTAATTTCCTCCTGCAGCTCCTCGAGTGACTCCACCAGAGCACACCTTGCACAGGTAGATCTTCCACCCTCCTTCACCCAGGAGGCAGGGTGCAGTCTCTGCAGCCCTCCACCCGGACAGCAGCTTCCCTGGAAGAAAGCTCCATCTGGGTGGCCACCTCCACTCACCTCCAGCTATCTGTCTCAACCAGGTAATTTATTCCTGTCTGCTGCAGAGCGCAGCCCTCACCTGGTCTCTACCACCATGCTTCCAACAACCTTAAAACACTGCCTAATTAGCCTTTCTAATTCCCCAGAGACCTTAAGCTTCTGACTAGGCTTGTACAGCCACCAGCTATCTGGGGTGCCCATCGGCACCCGCAGAAGAACCTGCCCCATGAGGAAAAACCAAAGGAGGTAGGTCTCTTCTCCCTGGAGACCAGAAGGCTCAGGGGGAACATCTCATCACAGTACTTAAAGGATAGCTGCAAAGAGCACACAGACCCTTCTTCACAAGGAGACACACAGACAAGAGGCAATGGGTTCAAATTGCACTGGGAGAGGTTTCATCTCTGTGGTGCTGCCCTGAGGGGGAAGGGCTGGGGTTGCCATTGCTAAGGAAAAACCCAGTTTGCTAAGAATTGTCCTTGCTCACCCTTTGGTGAGACTGTCCTGCCCTCTGCCAATCCCTGCAGCAGCACAGCAAGAGCTGAGGAGCAGGCCAGGAGCCAGCAGCCTAGCTGAGCTCCCAGGCAACAAATGCTCCCTGTAGCTTCAGCTGCCATCTGAGATGGTGGCCCCAAATGGCCAGTGGAAAGGTGAGCAGCAGATGAAATTGCAGTAATTCTCAGCAATGGATACCTAAGAAATATGCAGTGAGTATCAGGAATAAAGCTCCAGGACTTCCTTCTCCAAGGCCAGCATCCCTTTGCTCTGCACCCCAGCCTACCTGCCTCTAGGTGGAGAAGGCCATTCTCCTAAAAACCGTTGCCAGCTTTCCCCTCTGCAGTGTTGAGATCCAGGCCAGACAGAGAAAGATCCTCTTGAATCTGTGAAGGTGACACGACCTTCAGAACAGAGACTGACCCTGCTTGGAGGACCCTTCCACCGTGAACTGCCCTTGTTCATCTCTGCACACAGCACATGGGGTACAAGAAAGGGACTGTGTGCTTCAGGGCCCAAGTTTTCTTTGTGTAAACGAAACAAAGACGACGTGCAGCTAAGGTGAAGAAGCAGGGCTGTTTATTCGTGGAAGGCCAAGTAGAGGGATGAGCTGGGAGCAGGGACCAACAGCATCAGCGGGAAGGTGCTGGCCACCAATACCCCATGTGGCCCTGCAATCCCTCTCTGCTCTGCCCGTGCTGCCCCTCATCCGCGCAGGGAGCAGAGCCCTCCCCAGCCGGGGCAGGGGGTGCAGCTCCATGCCCAGGGCTCCCTCCTCCTCCCCACCAGTCCCCGCTGACACCTCGCTGCCGTCCCTCACCCTCGCAGATGATCTGGAGCTTCTCCTCCTGCTGACCCCTCACGCGCTGCCCAGCGACCAGAATGGAGAGGAGCCTGGAGAAGAGCCCACGGGGCTGCACGCCCGAGGGAAGGGAGCATGTGTGGGATGTCAGCTGGCGGCGATGGGCAGGGACAGACTCTAAGGTTTTGAGTTTTCAGAAGATGGTTCAAAGTTACATTCACCATTTTACAAGAGAACAGATCACTAGCGCTGCTGGCGTGTACGCACTCTGCTTTATACGTGAAAGGAATGAACGAAAAGCACAATTTTCACATTGAAGGCATACAGGTGACATAGGAAAAAATTTCTGGAAAGGAAACTTATCTTAATAATTTAGGATGCAAGCTAACTGCCATGAAGTCAATGAAAGCCTGAGTCCTTTATAGACTTTTAAACAGGAAAACACAAATATTTCCAACATGTAAACAAGTAGCACTGCTATTGGTAGTGCTATGTCCCCCAGGATCCTGTAATACACAGCATACAGTAAAGTTAGGTCATGTGAAGCAGGAAGAAAAGAGCAGTAACCTCTCTGATAGCACCTAATCAGAGTTTTCCCTGTAAAACTATTCCCTTTTCAGCTACAAAGACAAGATGAGCAGCAGCTCCAGTGAACAACGCGTGCATGTGCTGGCCTCCTCAGTCAGCAAGCTGCACCTCAATCGGCTGCATCTCGAAGTAGAAACATTCCCCACGTACAAAAGCGCTTCATATTCGTGTACTGAACCAAACACGAAAACACACGCAACGGTCTTGTCTTCACCATCTTGGATCAACACGTTTTCATAACACACAAGGACTGGAGCAAGCTCTTGCGCACAGAGGCAGGCCTGCACACAGCCTTTGCTTTCTACCCAGGCAGCAGGTGGCTGTATTTGCACTGGGGTCAAGGTGACTCAGCTGGAGAGTGTTCTACGTCAGCAGAAATTCCCTCTCCACCTACCTAACTACTCATCTGGAGACCTCATGTGGCACCCATATATTCTGCCTGACAGCCCGCAGACTAGCTGCAAGTCATGGTAGAGCATATGGACTATGATAGCTATTGCCAGGCGAAGGAAAAACACCTAAACCTTCAAAATCAAACATCCTAGGAGATCATTCCTAGACACTGGGGGTGAAGACGGATACAATGCTTTACAAGGTAAATCAATGCCATTTGTAGTGGTTTCCCTGCAGCTGGTAGTGCACCCAGTTGTGCCACACAAAACGCCACAAAATTCAGCTGCTATTTTAGGCAGAAAGCAAAAAGAGCAACCTCAACACAGCAAGCATCACAACGTTCAAAGCTGGCCAACAATCTCTTCTCCATTTCAAAATGCAAACGTTTGCAAACAGATGTTTGAAAAAGTGGAATGAATTGCAGTGCTCCCAGTGTACAAGTTAGCACTAAGGAAACCAGCAAGGACTGCAAGCAAGGCCTTTGGAAACACTTTCTAGATGAATTAAGTCTCTCCCATGCAGGGCTGTAACAGCTGAGTTTCTGCACTGCTGCACAGTTCCAGGTAGAGCAGGAAGAAGTCCACACTGTTCACGCAGCGTCTGAGATGCGAGTGCAGGGCTGGACCAAAGGCTGTCTTTCCTCCGGGGGCTGATGCTGAAGTACATTGTATTCTGGCATGCCAGCATTAGAGACTTCAGCAGGGCTGACAGACAGGCTGTGCAAGTAACAAGCTAGATCTGGCTGCTACATGAAGGAGAGGGAAGGGAGATTGATTCATTAAGACAAGCAATTAGTGGCTAAAGGAAACCCATGAACAGGCCCCTTTGAGTGAAATTGAAAAGCAAAGTGATTCTGGCAGCAGCAGCAGAACTCTCCGAATTAGGAGTGCTTTTTAACCGCAGCTGACAAGGACTAATTGCTGCCATTGAACATCAGGGGAGATGAGGAAAAAGGAGAGCCTGGGTAACACAGGAGTCCTGCCAGGAGACAAACAGTCATCTTAATGTTTTACCATCATCTCACAACAAGCAGAAAAGGCCGTTTTATCAAAAAAATAAAAATTCCTAGTAACTCCTGCTGAGATGCTGACACTCTGGTGGATCAGTTACCATTTGCTTGGTGGTTATTCCAGCTCTGAGAAATTATTCTTGATGAATTGGTACCTGTGTAAGCAAAAGAAAAAAATTTTAGAATAGAGGTCCCAGCCCACCTCAACATTTTGCTTTCATCCTCGTGACATCAGCTCGGAAAATTGGATGTCTTTTGCAACACTTGGGGTCAAGGAGCTCTTTGCGGCACCCGTCCAGAACATGGTGTCTTCACAGAGTAGCAGAGATACTGGTTGCCAGGAAGTGAAAGAAAAAGAAACACCTGCATGCAAAGTACCTGGAACAGCCAGTCCAGCGTCTCGTATTGAAGATGGTCAGCGCAGACACAAGTACTCCCTTTCAGACGCGATAGCATAATACACACATCTGCTTCCTGCGAGACACTAACCTCTCTGTTCACGCCGCGACGTTACTGCAGTGGACTGCCAAGGCTCAGCTTCAGAGTCAGGACAGCTCACGCACAAAACAGTTTGATCACAACCACCTAGATAGTTTACCAGGCATAAACTGGAGAGGGACTTCATCTTTTCAAGGCACTGATTATCTCTAATGAGAGGTCATTTCCACAAACTCCATCATGAACACGTATCTTCTTTCCCAGGCTGGCTAACTGTAATTCATTCACTCCTTTCTGTGGATTATTTGTTAAGACATCCAGTTCCTCTGTCACTGCTCTGAATGCTCTCCAGCCAGTCCGTCACCTTCCTTGCAGGTTAATGCTAACACTGGATGCTATACCCAACAGAGGATTCACTGCACTATAAGCAACAGGAGGATTATTTCATACACCTCACAGACAACAAAACACCAGCTATTCAATGTTCCATTTCAGACACTTTTCTGCAGAACTGCTGCCTCTTCAGATTTTCCCACATTTTGTGCCTGTGTAGCCAGCAATTCCCAGGTAACTATAAAATTTGCATTTGTTCTTATGGAATTGCAACCTATTTTTCAGCCAAACTGCAGCTACCTTTGATCTGAGCTGGCGTTGTTTTGAGAAGGGTTTGACTAGATGGCCTCCAGAGTTCCACTGTTCTACAGCCTACTCTCTAGGTAACTTGGAGTTTACTGCATCCAAGAAAAAGCCCAGGAACTGGTGATCTTTGCAGATTTATTAGGTGGTTGAAAGTCATTCATAACTAAACTGAACTTCAGGTCAAGTGAATACGAAGTTATCCCTGAAAAATGGTAAGACACCTGATTCAGGAACATTTGGCACAAGTATAAACTATCTTGCAGAAAAACTCTCTATGGGAGAAGGAGCCAAACTCTAATGTTCAGGCTGATCACGTCATTCCAGTTTATCCTTGGCAACAGCTACACTTCTTAACCTGCTATCTTTAAAGCAGACAGTTCTCTGAGTCCATCAGTAGTCTGCCTGGCTTTCACATCCCACTGTTACCCGTGGCTCCAACCCAGTTCTTCCAAAGAACTTGATGAAAAAGGACAGAAGGCTCATGACCAGACACTGAACTGCAGCTCTGGAGACTTTGGGTCAACTCTTCACTCTGCAGTTTATCATATAGGACACAGAAAGGCTATAGTGATCTGCCGTAATGCCCTGCTTCGACAGTGGGAAAATAAACCATATTCCTACCCACAATTCCGTCTTTTCTATTTGGCTTTTATGTTTTTCAGAGTTGAAATGAACCAACCGTAAAGGATCCAGCACAGCAGCTCCTGGTTTTCCAGAGTGTCTCCAGCACAAATACAACTAAAATAACCTTGGATTATTCAAGTTTTTCAAACACAAGGGAGCAAACCAAGATATTTTAAACCATGCCAAAAATTGTTAGAAACACCAGACAGAAAACTACATTTTTCAGAAAAATAACACAAGGAAAAGAATTTAGGTCTTATTTCTTTTCCAGTATTAGATAACATCAATAATTCATCCTAACTCTTCTTCCAGAGACATACCGATTGAACATCACAAATGCTGATAACTTATTTAAGTCAGAGAATGGATTTAAAGAGGGCTTACCCTGCTCAGGCAGCTGCTCTTGGATTTCAGCTGCATTCATTTGATTTTGCTGGAAATCTCTTTCAAAAGGCCTTTCAAATCAGAGAGCTTAAAAATTAAAAAGAAAAAAAAAAAGAAGCTTTGTTTATGTAAAGTCAATCTAACTCATTCCAGCAGATGATCACAGCTTGGGATGAAGGGAAGGGAAAAGTACAAAAAAGTAAGCAGCAGCAAGTACCTTAAAATATCCTAGAACATACATAACCTAGAAAATACCATACAACATAAGCTACAGCAGGCATAAAACCCTGTAGCTGAACTCCTGCCTCCCTGGGTGCCCTGTGGACACCAGCCACTTCAAAAGCAATAACTGACTGCATTTTGTATTCAGTAGTCACACTGTGGTGTCAAATAAAGCAGTGTTAATGTTGCTTTTCACAGGAAAGCAATGCTAAAAAGTAGCATGAGTACCAAGTAATTGCCTCTCCAAATATTATACCAAATGCAACAGTGCTTGAAAGGACACTCCTAGTTACAGTTTTCATCAATGCAATTAATGCAGTGGTCCCTAATGCATATGTGTTTCACCTAGTTAACAAGCAGACATCACGACAGCTACAAGCTCCCTTCTATACTCCATCTCCTTGTGCTCCGCTCCTTCAAAGCGGAGGCTGCAGATCAGTGGAGTTTTGTGGCACATTCATTCTGACACACGGAGGTGCCTCCAAACCCTCCCCAGGCCATAAATGAAGACCATTATTCCTCCAGACATCCGCATCAAGTTTAAAGAACAGTTTACCCCATGATCAAGGCTCCTGCCTAGGACTCAGTTACATCCTCAGACTTGTTTTTAGAACATCATCTCGAGTGAAAGCCAGTAACATATCCCTGGAGTGCCTTGCTCTCAAGGGCACTACTCCCAAGCACTGGCCCCACTACATTTCTGTCGCTAAAGCTGAAGGTAAGAACAGACAAAGCAGCTTGCTGCAAGGTATTCCCTCACAGAATAAGAGGCACAATGTGGGTATTACTTTTCAGCAGAGAATTAAGGGGATCATGTTTCCTTTCAGTTTCAAGAGTAGCATCGCTAGACACATACTTGATCACTCACCCTTTCCATTTCAGTCTTGAAAGCAAGCTATTATTTTGCAATCTAAATTATTTGCCAGCAATCAAAAGAAGTATTTTGACCTATATGTGCAACTTTTAACCCTTAGACTTCCAAATAGTCTGTTCTTCATACCAAAGCAACTCCCCACTTCAGAGGCAAAATACATAATTCAATCAAGTCTGAAAAAATACCCATTGTGTCGTCTTATCACTATCACAGTCATAAAAAGTATACTTGTATGACAATTCTGATAATGATGTGCTCTCCAGTAGATTTGTAGCTTTATATTATTTCAACACAGGATGTTTCTGTGAATTGGATGAGAATTGGTCATTTTAATCATAATTAAAGGTCTTCCTACCCTACCACATATAGCAGGTGCTGCCTGTGCTATCTGAAGCACCTCCAGCCTTGCCATAATATATCTGAACTGCCACTTCATTTTATAAGCAGAGGTTAAACAAGAACAAAGTAGGATTAATTACCTCTTACCTTCAGCAGTAGAAGCTAAACTTGACAGAACATGTGTTTGAGAAGAGTATGCTCTAAGTGTATAATGCCCCTTCTTCCCATCGGTGTTTCATGGGCCTGTTACCCCGCAGAATATTGCGGTTTTATAAGATAAAAGTTATTTTTACTTCTACTCCATCCAACAAGCAATACTGAGAAACACTTCTTCAACACTAATGAAGTATTGTGCTGCTTCATTTTCCAGTATCATATGAAGCTACAGATGGAATCAAAGGTTCAAAAGAGCATATTAAAAAAGCCCCATTAAAATGGGGTCCTGGCGATAGTAACAAAGACTGCACATGACTCTCAGTGACACTCATTTTCCTTGTAGACCACTACCTGCTTCACCTGACAGAAGCACATCCCCCAGAGCAGTCTGAAACACAAGTACCTTTGCGTCCAGTTGTCTAAATCGATGGACCATCCTGAAAAAAGAGAGAGGACACAGAAGAGACAACTGAGTCCAGGTATTAGAGAAGCTTTGGCTAACCACCCCCTCTTTGCAAACCTGTGCAGCAGAAGTCTATCTGGAGTCAAGAGATCTAGTCCTCACATCTGTGGCCAAGGAGTGGAGCTAAGGCAACTAGGATCTGAAGTTGTCAGAAGACTTCCTTCTTTGCATATAGTCAGAGGTCAGCTACAAAACAGATTGTTTGCAGATTCCTCTACTTGGGAACACCAGTGTTTCATCCTCCCAAGAAGGCAGGGCTGTTAGTGTCTTGGCATTGTTTTTATTACAAATATATTAACTAATATATGAATTACTTTATGAATGTTAGTGCTGCTCTATTGCATTTTCCTTGTCCAGACACTTCTGCTTCCAGTATAAAAAGCTATTTTTTTTCTGGGTTTTTTTGGCTTCTTATCCAATGCTGAGTGCCTCTGGGTAGTCTTAACATAGATGCTTACTTGTGGACAGCAGTGTCCACAGCAGGGGCAGAGGAGCATGGAAGAGTCTGGTCTTTCCTACTTATTCTTATCAGGTCTTCCCTTACATTTGATTTCGGGGAAATACTCAAACTGCTGGAAGCTAGCTACAAAATTGCACTGTCATACACAGCAGGTTACTCTTGCTGTTTTCTACCTTTCTCTATATTTCTCTTTCCTCTTCTACTATTGCTCTGAAAACACTGAGGCAGANCCCAAAGAAAGTGTCNTCATCTGGCAGTCCAGACAACTAGTCCAANACACCAANCTTCAAATACCATCAGTCCAAATAGCATCTTCCCCTCTCCAGAGATCTTTCCTGCTCATGCTGTTAAATACAGACCTCCATACAGATAGATGCCATGGGAATGCTTGATACGTCAGGTCTAGTGCTAAATATTCTCTGCTAACTGCGTAACGCTACAAAACCAGTCAGCTATAGCACTGCTTTCCACAATGAGACCTCAAAACACTGCAGGAAGACAATATTTTCTCCTCTGGTGGTAAAATAGAAAGACTCAAGTACAGAAAGGTGAAATCATTTGAAAAATACTCTGACAGACATTTGGAACAAGTATGTTTAATACATCTACCCAGCTACTGTGTGCATAATACACCATTATAACCCTTGCAATATTGCCATTAGCATTTTACAAGCCCAATCGATTATTTCTGAAGACAGTCTCCAGCAGCTGACAAAAAAAGTCATCATTTTACTTAAAAAGAAAAGGCACATTTAGGCTGAGTTTATTTATCTACTCATTGGTTGTAAACATTTAGAAATGCTGAAAACTTGCATTCACTAAAAATACTCAACAGAAAGTTAAGAGAATGAAAACAAGAAGGNCAGACGTACTCTTCTGATGAATCATTTGCTTTGGTATTGATTTTGACAAGGTAATTTTCCTTCATGACAGCTTCCCATGCCAGAATTTCATTGTCCTCATTTTTCAAGCCTGGAAAAATGTATGTGAAGAAAAACAACAACACTAGATTAAGTTAATTTGTCTTTCCAATGCTAAAATGCAAAAAGGCTGGGTTAGTGCTTGCATTCAGAGGCTAGTTATTCCCTTCTCTGCATCCAGGGCATTCACAGCCCCACTTCCCACCTGTGACACAGCTCTGATAAACATGACATAAATGCATTTTTCTGTATGATTCTGGCAACTAGAGTCGGTTAAAAAAAAGGAAATATGAGAGAAAAACCCAACAAGCTCCGAAAGTCTTTCTGCAATTTTTTGAGTCTCGTTTAACGCCAGTGCTTTGTGAAATGGCAGCTGCTTGAACAGGCATAGGACATTTCCAGAAAGTTCCTATCCGGATCTAAGTTTTCAATTTGTTTTTACGTTATCCTATATTGGATCATTAAAAGTAACACGTGTTAGGAATCAAGTTTATGACTTCTCATTGAACTAAAACATCTAAAAATGATTAAGCATTGTCTTCTCCGAAAAGCATCTCCTGTTGATGCTGTAAATTAAAGAGTGACACAGAATGCACCACTTCGAGGCACTGAAGTCCTCCAGGATAATACTTCTGGTACTTCATCCTGTTCCAACAGGACACCAGAGACCACATGGGTTTTAATAAAAAAAAAAAGTTAGCCAAGACAAAAGCAGCCCACAGCTGGCAAAAGACTGAAGTCACATTTCCTCCACTCCGTGCTCCTCTGACCACACGCAGCCTCAGTTGTTCTCCCAGATACCAACAGGCATTTAAGCACCTGAATCCCAGCCATTTCCATAAGAGTTAAGTGGGGAAGCCAGGATTTTGCAATAGTCAATGCATTCGTGTGCTTTCTCCACACAGATCTCAGTTCGTGTCACCAGCTCAACCACAACGATATTCTGGCTCTAATTCTTTCATTTGCTTTTAGAACTGGAATGGCAGCTGTGCTTCACTTGGGCAGAAGTATCTGCAGTTCAATAACCTCCTCAGCAAGGAAACCAAACAGTGATTTGGACAGAAACATTTTAGTCAGCACTGAGGAATTATACCCCAAAGCAGGCATCTTTCTCCTAAACCAATAACAAATCCAGCCTGTGCTGCAGGGCAACCATGAAGTTGCTGATGAATGGAAATAAGTCTGTCAACTAACTCAATTTATCCTCTCTCATCTGCTTCTGAATGACACTTAAAAAAGAAGAGAAAACACTCAATTTGATGGGAGTAAAAAACCTTGTTAAAACAATATATATCTGTGCCGTCTGACAGAGTAAATAAGGGGGAAAATGGCTGGAGGACCGCCTCAGCCACTTCTGCATTTTTGAGGTGGTTTGCCCATTTGTCCATGCCCAGAGGGCCAATAGACTCTCTTCCTTCTCTTTCCAATCACTCACCAGCAGGCAGAACAGCCTCTGAAGAAGAGTGGGCTCTACTAGGCTGCCCTACCAGCTACGAGCTGTCTTAGCTGGAAGACTGCAATAGAAGGACAAAAAGAAATGCTATTCTAGAAGGTAGAGTGGCAAGCAGAGGCTAAGACCACCTGTTGTACAAGTTACCTAAACCTTCAGAGCAAGCAAGATTAGTGATCTCTAACACTGGGTAACGGTGCAGGAGGGATGCACTACCAGATGATAATGACAAATGGGGCAGGGTACATTTTTCATGCAGACTATGAAGACGACACCCAGCTGCTGCAGGCTCTGGACGAATTTATTCAGAGCTCTAATACAATAAAACCTAACATTTCAAAGTTAGGAAGCAACACAATCAGACCCAAACTGATAGGATTGTTTTGAAGACTTAATTGATTTGCATACATGAGGTTATTCCAGTCTGATATAGCTTGGAC
>Ga0065711_1039988_pt1 | contig 17335 bp, 4 predicted proteins | sample Hoacrofraction12_FD_59098 | JGI IMG/M metagenome (GOLD analysis project Ga0065711, IMG submission 59098) | Hoatzin crop microbial communities from Cojedes, Venezuela - Epithelial fraction 12 v2 (version 2) | ecosystem: Host-associated > Birds > Digestive system > Esophagus > Crop | place... | reverse complement strand
CAAGCGGGTCTTGAATATCTCCAGAGAAGGAGACTCCACAACCTCCCTGGGCAGCCTGTTCCAGTGCTCCATCACCCTCAGAGGGAAGAAGTTCTTCCTCACGTTCAGACGGAAATAAATAAATAAAAATGAACAAATAAAACAAATAAATAAAAATGAACAGCCTTGTACCCACATAAATAAATGTTCACTACACACCTGTAGATGTGTAGACGTTGGTCAATAAAATGACTAACTCTTTCAGCTCAAGTGCCTAAGTCATGGCTACCGCCTTACTGGGAATGACCTTATAGCAGCACAGGACGGAAATTTGGAAGTTGGACAGGATTTCACATTTGTCTGTTTTTTAGTTCTGGGAAGTTTCTGTAATTTTAGTACTGAGGAGAAAGAAACAATAACATTGAGACCTACCTTTCTGTACATGAAAAATCAGTGTAATCTGTGATGATGAACCAAGCAGAGGATGTGCATGTCATGTTTTAGCAGAGGCCAAGAGGTATGACAGCCAAGAATTTTTTTGAAATGTTGACAAACTTGTGTTGACAAGAGGACAAGCTATGTCTTCTGTATCACCAGAAGTGGGATTTTATCAGTCAGCTTTTTCTCAAATAAGCAAAAATTCCATTAACTTCAAGACTGGGATTTTACTGTTGTGTTTATAGAGCACAAAAGGAGCAAAGTCCCATTGGGCAAAGTTACCTTAGTCTATGTAGCAGAAAATACCATTAATTTTGAGCAATCATAAATTTAACGCAATATGAAAAATAATGGGAAAAAATTGTTAACATCTTTATGGATTTATGCTGAGGGTATACTTCAAAAATTTAGGTGTAAAAATTCTGTCTCAGAAACTGTATCAGACGTACTTGAAGATCCCCAAGAAATTACATTTCTATTTACAGATTTCTGGTATCAGTTAGAAAAGGATACAATAAATTCTTCACACCAAAAGGATGATATAGTCTTCTTTTCAGTAAAAGATTAAATCCTTTTTAATAAAGGAATTGCTACTGAATCTGTCTAATTATACTGCAGTTTACATGACGGGAAAAACACACACAACAGAGCTGATTATTTCATTGTGTCTCTTTGAATCTGAATACCTGCATTAAAATCAATATCAATGAGAATACTTGACCTTAGGATCCCAAGTACACCTTATTGTTAATGTTCATTAAATAAGGAAGAAAAGAGGTAAATGAGATAACCTCGTATAAATCTGTAAAAATATGAAAAAATTTATGTCAGATCTTCACAACTTTATCTTCCGATAGTCATTCAGTAGCTTTTAAAGAAAATGAACATTTATTTCAAATTCAAAAAATGACAGGTTTGGAAACTGTTTACTCATGATCACATTGCTTCCTCTGGGAAATTTCTGCCTGAAGTAGTCCTGCCTGCCAAGTACTTATCTCTGTACAGATGTTCCACTTTCTTACTACACAAGTGGAACAAATAATTCAGCCATTCTATTAAGTCTTTTCTTTAGCATTTCTTTTCCTTTTCTTTGTGGTAACATCCTATTTTGTTATGATACTTTGTCAGTACTTCCATTAGAAGGACCGTAGGTTTGGCATGTTATATTTTAAAACATTTGGTTGGTTTAGAGAGAAGTCTTATTACACGTAGCTCAGTGAACAGTTCACAGTCATCACATGTTGCAAAAGATCCAATACTTAAATTTTGGTTTTCTAAAAGTGGCACATGAGGTTCCTTGTCAAATTTAGGGCTGATATAATGCCACTGAATTAAACAGAATTGCACCTAGTATAAATACAGTTCATTTGTTTTGTCATCCGATAATAATATATATGTCCTCTAAAAATCTTGTTGTACCTAATCACATTCTTTTGGGTCACAGATCTGAGATGTCTAAGTTTTTGTATACTTGACTCAAGATACTTTCACCCTAGTTCTCCAGAGACATTGAAATCTGTAACTCCAGTCAAAATCCATGGGCTTTCAGTCCATAGGAGTCTTAATCTGGAGATTCCATGACTTTGGCGCTGATCATCTTATTACTATTTTTTTAAAATTTGAATCCTAACTTTCAGGTTTTGCTTGTGTTGCAAGTTTGTTGCAAGGGGATAGACAAATAGTATGAGCAATATAAGGAAGGCAACTTTGAAGAAGTGAACTATGAAATAATAGAAGCTCTGCTCAGGGGAAGAAATAACTGCTCTTTCTGTGTGTCACAGACAAAACTTATACAGCATACACAAGGGAAAAAGCTGTTCAGGTCACTTAGAGATATTTATTTGCCTACAGCTGTAATTTCATTAGAATGCTAGAAGCTCCAGTTGAAGGTTATGAAGTTAATCTGTTATGGCAATTTGTTCTGAAGATAGAAAAAGACCTTATAGTAGTTTACACATAGTTAGCAGATTGCCCTGTTAAACCTCCTGAGAAAGCCTTTGGTTTAGCCTTTTCGTTAAAACAAATGAGAGAGTGACAATGATGGTACATGAATGAAATGAACAGAAAAAACAACCAATGGTTCTTTTGTGGATATATCAAGTGGAGGATCCATTAATCTAAAGCTATTATTAGGTGACCATAGTTCCTCAGCGTCCTGATATAATTGAAACAAACAATTGAATGTATTAGCTGTATTTTCTTCTCTTTCCAACACCTAGAGCTGTACCTGACCTTTGAATGCTTTTTCCATATTTCATTTGAACGGGTTTCTGATCTGCATAACAGTCTTGGAGAGAAGGATTTGAGCATACATTATGGCACTTATGAACTTAGAAGGAATCTTTTAAGCTGTCTTTGAAACTTTTTACAAATATCTTAAAAAACAATGTACTGCAGGCACCTTCAAAGACTAAAGCATTAATAAATACCTAGATGTCTAAGTAGCTGTTATCATGAAAGATTTAGTCAATTTGAATATGAGAGGGCACATTGTTTTCACTACAGTGGTCAATAGGGTTGCCCAGGAATTTCTGCAGGTTGCTTATTTCTTTCGGTGTCTGAACAAAACTAGCGACACTGATGAAAAAAATGATTGTATACACACTGTTAGGAGTTTGACACATATCTGCCATTCCCCAAATATCCTTTCAAAACCATTAAACCCCACTGAGGGAGAAAGTGTTTTCATTGGCTTTGGTGTCATACTCAAGAACAGAACAGAGGCAAACAAATATATGAGGTTTCTTTTCTTAAAAATAAGTGCATTATAAAAGCAGGAAACAAATTGTCGGAATTCTTTCTCATAAAGTTGCTGGTACTTTCCTTAAGAAGAAACTTTGGACAGGTGGCACCCTGGGTAGCTCCTACCAAGTAGAAGAATTTTAATTCTTTCTTTCTAAGCTAGCCCCTGACTATCTTATCCAGCCTAGATCAGGCTGGCTATAGGTGGCCACCAATGCCAGATTGACTCCTGTCAGATCTCCCTTTCCAGTGGAGTATCTGACATTGGTGCACATTATCTCTACCTCTGAACTGACCTAATATACTTTCTAGGTCTTTCCAACCTTAGTGTACTGTGATTCTTCATATTTGACAAGGTATCAGAGTCTTTTTCTCCCTGTCATCCATATCATTTTATGTGACTTGCTGGGAAGCAGCACATCATCTAGTTTTATAAATCTCAAACTGGGTAGTCTGTGGAGATGGGTATCCTGAAAGACAAACCCCTGTCCTCATGGTCAGACTGTAAGTCTCTGCAAGGGTACTCTATATAAGAACTGAGAGTGCAGATGGATGAGCAAGCAGCTGCAGCGAGGGGTGAATATCATCTTTGTTCCTGCCACCTGCTATACAAATTTAGAAATAACTCTGTAAACATACCTACAGAGCATAGCAGATTTCACTGAATATCTGAATGTAACACGTTGCTGATGCTTTACTTACTCTTGATGGCTAAAAAAGGTCATCTTATATTTGATGATCTAGCAGCTGAGTTGATGTAAGGAAGCACAAATGTTTGTGGCATTCAGGAATCACCAAGTTAGATTCTGTTCTCACAAAAACTTCCTAAATTATGAACCCACTGTTTTGTTAGGGCTACCTCTCACTGACAACTGTATAACTGAAAGAGCAACCTCATTCAGTGATTCTATAGCTCAGGCCCAATACTGTATCCTGCAGGCAGGCTTGTTCCTTAACTAATCTTAAGATTTTATGGAAACAGACAGCCTTTGCTAATGTAATGAATATAGGAATTTTCCAATCATCTCGTTATTAGCATGTACACAAATAAATTACAGAGACTTAGAAAGCCTTAAAAATACCACTGCTAATGACCGCATCAATACAGTGTTTGCTCCTACACATATGCATTAATGTCATGGGGAAGTCTGGGAGGTAAGATGCTCTGGATGTTCTGAGTTCTGCCTGATACGAATACCAGCTATGTGGATGTTCTGTTTGCCCAATGACAGAGTATGTGTTGTGCAAGAACAGTGCTGTCAAAAGCATTTCTTCTGTTCTTAAACACAGAGGATTGATGCTGCAAAGACCTTGGGTAGAAGTCACAGGGGGTATATGGGAGCTCCTCTGTAGCTCCACTGCTGCTGTTCCATTCACATCTGTTTTGCACTGGGTGGACTGAAAATGTTGTACCAGATGCAATGAAGGGCTCAGAGTGACTTACTGGTGGAATACAGGAGTTCAGAAGGTGGATAGATTGTAAAGCTTCTATTCAAAATGTTTTACCTATGTTCATAACTCTTCCAATAAATATTTACTAGGGGCTGAAAAGTGTCAGGCTAAATGTCAGTTCAAGAACATTTGGGGCTTATTTATATGTCATTTATGTCTGCCTTCCCTCATTTTTCTCTTGTTTCTATGTCCTTCATACAACCGCACTTTTGGATTCATAATCTCTTTTTCACTTAAAGATAGCTGCCGTTCATTTGCGCTGAACTTTGGCAGAGTATTAGGTATAAGGAAACTTCCTTGGATCTAAGTATGCAACCTGATGGTTGAAAACCACGAGAAAATAAAAATATTTTGGATTTGAAAGTAACATGACTAACTGGTGTTATTCTAAGTCACTAATAATATTTTAACTAGCATGATTTATAGTTAATACGTATGTTGTGTGTCAAGATGCCCCAAATGGAAACTGGAGCCTTTTGAGTAGATGTTATATGCTGTCAAAAAATTGTTTGCTGTCTCTCCACAAGCACTGGAGATACTATGATTTTTTGTCCCTTAGGATTAAATTCCCTCTGCATCAGAAGTGTTGGCAAGTCTTAGGCACTGTTTGTGTCTTATACAGTTCTACAAACAAGGCTTACTGTGGTATGTAGGTCCAGATCTATGTGCTGTATCTCCTCACACCCAGAATTTCACATCTAAAGAGTGAATTTCAGAAAAAGCAAAGAAATTATGTTATATAATTTATTAAGCATTTGATGTGGTGTCTTATAAGAGATCTACGTCCATTACTAATACTTGGATTTACCTGGCAAATACCTCTTGAAAACCAATTAGAATTTGTTATTGTCATCCAAGGACTATTGGTATCCCAAAGGTTTATCCTACATGCGTTAGCTGCTGTACATCCACTCACAAAGACCATGGCACCTTTCTTAAAAGAGGCAGAATGCTGGCAACATTGTTATCTTCAAGAGTCCTGTAGGCAGGTATGCTGGAAGCAGGTTATTTCCTCTCTTTTGACAGAATTGTTTCTGGTAGGGTACTGGCACTTTGTTCCTGAAAGAACAAGGGCTATAAAGATGCTCATTGAAAGGCGCAATATTTTGTTCTTTTAAAAACTGAGCAATTGCCTGGGTAGGATTCAGATTAACAAACAAACAAACAAAAGTTTTTTTGTGTAAGAGGAAGACATTTTCAGTGAATCAAATTAAGACAGTCGAAACACAGGACTGAAAATAAGAAAGAGACTTCTGCTCCTTATCTTAGTCGTTCCATCTGATCTAGGGAACAGCATTTAAATAGTCATTGCTGTGGATTCACAGTCTATAGAACAGGACTAGTACTTCGCCTGAGAAGGACATAGATCTTTTGTTTCAATTTGCCAAAAAACTTCTGGTATTTTAGATAGAATAAAAGCTAAAAATGAGAAATCTACTTTCCCTGCATCTTGTATTTGCCGTTCTAACATACAGTTAATTTTATCATATATATTATCTTGCTTTGATCAGCAGTGGTGAATACGTTATTTCTATTTGACATCTCCTCCCTTATTCTTATAGAAAAAGTATTGTTTCCATGGTATTACATATCCCAAGGTAAATTCTTCTATTGGCATATGTTATATGTTTACATCTCACTGCTGGTATCAGAAGCTGTGTCAAATAAACAAAGTTGAAAATTTTTTAAATTACATACACTGTAGATCTAATTAGAGTGTTTATGGCAAGCTAGTTTAAGCTGAGTTTGCACCTTATTTGCATTTGGTTTATACTGGCATTTGAAGAATAGGGTTTTGCTGACAGAAACATTCACAGAAAGTGAATGTTAATGCAACATAGAGGAATATTTACAGAATGTTTCAATTTGTAAAAGCTGATGTTTCAGCTGCTCGAAACATTCACTCAGTTGAGAAACAGAAAAAGGGAACTAACGACATAAAATATTTTTGCAGTATATTATAAATTTTGAATATTTGTGACCAATTGCCTATGGAAAGAGTATTCAAATACAGAGTAAGCATGAAAAAAAAAATGTGATCAGTTCTGAAGAATCTGGAAATAAGATAAAAAATCAGTATCTTGCAAATTAGTCTTTCAACTTGCAAAGTACAAGAAGTGCATCTCCTCTCCAAAGGCCATTTTTTTTTTTAAATCTCTGTGGATCACCAGGATTAGCAAAAGGATGGATTGGAGTTTTCTGTCAGAACAAGGACTGAGTATGAACTGCTCAGCCAGGTGCTGCAGTACAGCAGAGCTCCTTGCTATTCTCCTCTTGTTTCAGTCTTCTGTTGTGCTACTCTCTTCAACATTGCAGTGCAAAATTGTTTGGCAGTTTGACTAAAAATGAGAAAGAAACCACTTTGCATAATCACTAGTTTCACTTGAACTACATCTTACCCTAAAGGTGATCTCTTCTAGACAGCTGTTTTTTCTTTTATTTTCTCAGTGTGTACTCAAGCTTCATATTAAAGAATCTGCAGTATTGACGATGATAAGGTGCTATGTAAGTACAGATGATGATGATGACTGTTTAAAAGAATGTCCTTTCTGGTGTATCATACAAAGCTCTAGCAAGTCTTTTGATCTGTTTATCCAGCACTGTCTTACCTATTTTTTGTGACAAAAACAGTATGTCATTACTAGTTCATCCAAACTGGGATGACATTTATCACTTTATTCTGTTCCTCTTTTGTATTGCAAAGAGCTGGAATAATGAAAGAATTTCTGCTGTCAAATACTCCTCTTCTATTCTTTATTCACAAAACTCCCAGTAATGGCAGTGAGATTTACAGTGATGGCAGGAAGCAATAGGCGTTTTTAATCAATATTTCAGTATTTAGCAGAGCATGGCTTAGAGGTCCTCACCTGCCTTCAGCCATGCTAACTGAAGGAAGTGAGATTTGTATGCACACATTTGTGGGTGAATTTGGTAAAAATTAAATAGATCCTTACTGAAATGCTTTTCAGAAACATAAACCTCATTGTTGGATAAAAGTTACTACCGTGTCACTGGAGTGCCTGATAAATGTGTCAATAAGCCATCTGTGTTCCTTCTCATTGTGAATGGCTCAGTGAGCCAAATTTTGCCTTCTCCATAAAACAGACTGGTCTCCCACTGTTGCCACAAAATCATCCATTTTACTGTTCCACCATTCTCTGCTAACTGAGTCCACGAACTAGACAGTAGCCGCATCCTCTCCTGCAGGTAGCACTCATTATCCCACTCAGTCGATCTTTATGTTTCCCCTTGAGCCCTAGAGCTAGGCATAAATGAGCTTGTTTTTCCCCACCAAGTAAAAAGCATTAATACCAGATAAGTCACCCATCAGACATCTATTCCACACTCACTTTTGTTTTGTTTCCAGATACCTTGAAAAGATAGATAACACTCATCTGAAACAGGCTGGTGGGTGGAAAGGATGACATAGTTGCTACTGCCTTTTCATCTTTTGGAGTATTATAGTAGTGGATTAGTTGCTATCAATCATACAGAGTTATGTACAATATATGGTGTTTTCTACTTTGTGCTAGCAAGTAGATAAAACAGGTTTGTTGTGTAAACTCAGTGTATAGTCTTAGATGCGGAACATTGTGGGAGTAGCTGTTAGCAGTTGAGTTTAATTACCTATAAATTAATAGCTTGGAAAACATCTATTCTGGAAGCTTTTGATTTTCTCTGAATTACACAATTTAATTTTTATAAGTTACATAGACTTCTACAGCTGCACTGACTATTTTTCACTTGCATGACAAGGTCAGGTACTTCTTTGTGAAACAACATTTTATAATACGCAAGCAGCAAAAGGAAACATCTCTGTAAGTTTTTATTGTTAGATTCTTTAAGTCTTTGTGTGGAAAGCTATATCCTTCTCAGAGGCAAATAATTATATTGTAAGCTGAACTAAGTTAGAAGTCCACTAAAAAGCTCATACTCTCACAATGTTATTTTGATGTGGCATACTTTTTGTCAAATTCTAGTATCTTTAGATATCACTAAGGAATTTTGTTTCCCCGGTCAGCCAACTGGAGAGAAATCATTGTCTTCATATGTAGCAGATATTTTACTGGAAGACCTACTACCTACTTTGCACAGCTTCTTGCACAGTTGCTGTCTCTGCATAAATGTCAAAGCCCACAAAAGATGATGTGATCTGGGAAAGTGATTTCTGCTGAGCAGACCCTTCCCCTGAGGCACTGCAAGTAATGAGCTGCATGGATCCATGCTGTCTGTGTGCAGGGCTGTGTCAGGGCGCCTGCACTGTTCCCCTGCTCCAGTGCGGAGGTGTCGAAATGACCCTTGGACATAATGAGACTCATCTCAATGGGCTCATTATTCTGGTTTCAGCACCAGTGTGGCCACAACTGAAAGCAAAGAGGAGGAGAAGGAACGGGCAGCATCCACACTGTGGCAAGAGGAGGGCAGAAGAACAATCAATGAAAAGGTAACAGAAATCCTGAAGCTCAGGTAGACTCAAGAAGGCTTGGTAGATGTCGGAGGAGGGCTCAGGGACTAGGCAAACCTGGATTCACCTGGCAGTTTTTTCAGCTGAGACTTGGCTATCAATAGGACAAGTAGCAAATCTAGCAGTGTGAAAAGATAGACCATGTACAGGCTAACTTGCTGCTTTCAATCTTTCCAGATATAAAATGATGACAGTAATTTTCACTGACTTTACAAGCACAATGAAAAATGTACATCAAATGTTTGCAGGTCAGATTTTTCCTTAGATTATGCTTCCAAAATGGAGTTCTTTTCCAAATTTCCTTAGTGGCTTTCCATAATTATGTGGAAACAGAACTGAATACTGAAATATATACAGCTAGTTCAGAGTGTGGACATCTCAGTTGCCTAATAAAGATGCTGATATGTAACTGGATATGCCACACCTCAGTTTTTGGAAGTCCTTTCCCTCCTGCATTGCTTAAAGTATTCACTGAGATTTCCTTTAAACTATGCAGTGGCATGACACTTGTGGAGCATTGATAATCACGAAGAGAAGCAGCTATAAAAGGAATGCTCTACAACGCACGTTACAGAATATGTCTCTGAGCATCTGTGTGTACCAGAACCTTCACCTGAGGAAAACAACATTGATCCATATTTGCACTGGAAACTCAAGAAATTGCTTTCAGACCAAATTAGTTTGGGATTTATCAAGACTCATCACGGTCACCTCAGACAAATTCAGAGGGCTCTACAAGAGCCGCTGCGCTATTCTTGCCTGGTTCTTATGAGGAGAAAACCTGGAGAACGGGTAGCCACAGAAACAGCAAAAACAGTTTGTGAGGAGAGCTGTGAGAAGCAGCTGGCATCAGAGCTTCTAAAGAATGCTTCCAGTGAGGAGCTCACATTCAGAGTCCAGCCTTCCAGATGGTGATTCTCAAAGCCTAACACAGGGGTGACCTGCATTGCTTAACACTTCTTTAGGTAACCTGCAATGTTCAAACACACATTTTTATGCAAACTAACCAAGAGTAGACTGGGAGGAAACACAAATAATGCAATATTCAAAGTTTAACAATTTTTCTGGCAAATGGAAATTATTGGAGCAGTTCAAGATAGCCCATAGAGTTTTTTCTATTTCAGTTTGAATGACAGCATTATGCAGTGAAGCTATAATGTTCAAGGAAATATGAAAGGATAGCATCAGTGCAGTGGCAAGGGGAGGGCAGAAGCATAATCAAGGAAATTTTAACAGAAATCCTGAGGCTTGGAAAAACTCAGAAAGGATTGGTAGATGACCAAGGGGGGGGACCATGATTAGGCAGACCTGGATTCACTGAATTATGGGACACTGGTGGTTTTTTCAGCCTTTTATCTGAGCTGAAACAGATATTGTAAAGCTCTGGGGGTTTGGTTGGGTTTTTTCCTTAATCACTTTCCTGCTACTTCCCACACCTATTTTCAGCAAAGCTCTTAACCAAGGAGGTAAAGCTAATCAACCCACAGAATGAATATGGAATTGCTTTAAGTAGAATCCAGGTAGTAGTATGAATTTGATTAGTCTGTTTTTTTAATATACATGGTAACTAGCTAATACAATATAATAAAAATATTAAAAAATAAAAGCTGAGCAGAACATATCAACAAACTTGGCAGTAAGGAGTGTCATACTATTCAACAAAGTGTTATCAGTCTGTATGGCTCTAATACTCTTACAGATTTCTAAACCAGAGAATGTGTTAGAAACTGTTTCTTTTGACTTCCTCAGTGATGTTCTCCTGTTCTTTTCAGTTCTAACTTAGAGATATTCTTGTGAGTCTTTCCAAAGAGGCTGATCTGAGCTTAGTGCCTGCTGTCAGTTACTTGTGGTGCTGCCTCATTCGCCATGGATTGTGCAGCTACTAGCTGTCCTCCTTATCACTGCTTAGCCAAACAGCAAGAGATTCTGGAAATGAGAAACAAGGAATATGTGAAAAGAGAAAACAACAACAACAAAAAATCATGTCTAGACATATAGGACCTCAGTGTCAAGATTTTCAAGGAGGTTGAAATCTTCCCTTTGCATGACTCTGTGTGTGTGTGTGCGCCACGAAGCAGCAGTTTTAGCTCTGTGGTTAAGCCTGAACTGTGCTCTGTTTGGAGATTGCGGCTTCCATCTCTTGATTATATGTAAAGAAAATGATGTATTACTGCATAGAACTCCTGCAAACTTCACCTCCTCTTTGAATAAATGATGATTTTACGAGGAAGACTGTTCATTAGGTTTACATTTATTTTTTAAAGTAGATTCTTAAAAATACTGTATATGTTTTACCAGGCTTTTTATCATTCCAATTGATTTAATTAGAACCATTCAGGCATCTTGAATTCTCTAAATAATTTAAACTCAGTGCAGAGTCACTGGCTGCGTTGATAAAGCTGCAGATTTTTTCCTAATTGTTGGTCTTTTTTTTGCTGTTATTCCTAACTGAAAAGATGATTACATTTTTCACATTTTCATTTTTCTTTCAAGATCTGGTTCTCTGTTTAATTATTTAGCCATTGCAGTGTTCTTCCGCTCAGTTGAGGAACTGCTTGAAATATATTACTTGTGTATCAGTTCAAGTAAAGTACTAAAGTACTGAGAAGTACAAGAACTTCACAAACGGTGAGTCTCCCTTAGAGCCATGAGGTCATAATGAAATATGATGCAAGAAATTATGTTTGTGTTGTGCACTGGTAGATTGGCCCAATTACCATGTATTTTGAATTTGATCGACTTGGTGAAAATCTGTATTTATTTGTAGTAGTTCGTGCAGAAGGATCTGGAAGTTTTTATATGGAGAAGGCATTTACTGTAGTATACGTATTTACACAGTGAAAATGAACAGAGACTGGCATTACCAATACTGAAGCAGAGAGAGCTAGGTGAAATACAGCAGCTATTTTGGAGAGCCGTTAAATATTTTGCAAGAAAGCAAGGGAGTAACTACTGCAGCAGAAATGACTAAAAGGTGGATTTAAGCAGGCGGACGGTAAATGATCCAATCGAGTCAAGTTTTAAGTTCTTGCAAAAAAGGGCCACGTGTTTGGAGCTTAACTTGTGGTAGACTGACAGGGCATAGGGGATACAGTTATAGAGTCATGAGACAGAATTAGATTGTGCTGGAAATGTGAGACCATCTCAGGCCATCGTGATCTTGGTCATGCAGTGTATAGGCGTGAAGTACTGGTGTGGAAGCCTAAGGTGAAAATTGCATGAGAGAGTCCAGTCCCATCATAAGGATGCAGTCCTGAACAGCTGCTGTCTACTGGTAGGAATTAGGTACCACAAGGGAACCCTAGCTAGCTCTTTCCAAGCATAGTAAGCATTATTAAAACCCACTCTTTAGGAGTCCCATATATTTTTCGTATTTTTGTAGTACCAGTTTATGTTACCAGGTATTCCCTCAAATTATCTACCATTGACCCTGTTGAAAATCTTTGCAGATGTTTATGGATGAAATACTAAGCCTAGGAACTTCGATGCAAGTTGATTGCCATTTATGTTCTTATATAGGTTTTCTCTTACTATTCAGAAAGCTTTTAGTGACCTTATTTGTTTGTTAGTGAAGATAAAGGCCTGTTAATTTAGAGTGGTTTTTTGGTTGTAAACACTGTGTGTAGATACTGATGAAAAAGTTAGATTATAATAATAAGTAAAATGGTAAGAAATCTGATGTAAGTTTGTTGAAAATTATTTTCAAATCCATTTTAATGCATTAGTATATATGCTTCAGAACTGCTTACAGTCTGTATGCAGTATAGAACAAATAAAACATAAAAGGCATAACTCGGTGTGTTTTGCTCTGCTTGGTATTTCTTAACAAAATACCTCCCCATGTTCTAGAAATCTAGGAAAAGGGACACATATTTATTAGGCCTTACAGATAAATTCTTTTCTTCTAAACATGTTCTTTATGAGACAGTTTTTACCTGGACCTTCTGACTGCAGTTTACTAAAAGATCAGAGATAAAATCAAACCATGTCTTCTTGCAGTATCCTTTAAATATCAAGAAAAGGGAAAGATATGGATTTTAGTGTGTACCAGTGAGAAGAGGCTGGCTCTGTCTTCTCTGCAACACACCTGTAAGTAGATGAAGACATCAACAAAAGCCTCCCATTCATCTTTTCTGGACTCAACAAATCCAGTTTTCTCAGCCTCCTTACACGTCATGTGCTCCAACTGCCTAATCATCTTATATTGAATACTACTTTTTGAGAGAGAATTGGGGAAATTGATTTTCACATTACCAAATAACACTTGCAAGAGTTTTCTGCCTTTTTCGGAAGATCTTAAGTAAACCAGATGCATTGCCAATCAAAGAAGAGAGCAAGGTTTCATGATCATAGACTCTTGCACATCTAACTTATGTGTAAGCATACTTGTGATTTCTGTAGGAGAAAAGAAATTCAGATCTTAGTATCATGTCTAGTTATCTTCATAAAATCTACTGTGACATACTTCATCTACATCCAAACAGGAACTCATTCTAAACCAAGCCACATTTAGGGCCAGCTAATAGAAAAGATCTTGAATCAAGGATTTCTTTTTGCCATATCTGCTGACTATGACCATCACTATGAAAAAGAGACTTCAATGTAAGTCATGATGCAGAAGCTCTCTTCCCCATAGTTTAGACAACAAAAAATTAAACGGTGGCTGTGTTTTCTTTGCCGATGTTGAGTTTCCAGTGGAATTCAGGTTAGAAGAACTGACAATGAGGCAGTGACTTATCATTACTGCAGAGATTTTTAGGTCTCTTGCCATCTCACAAGCACAAAGAGAGAATTAAAATACACATTTTGGATGTTAAAATATCTGTATTTAAAAATTTAAAATAAATCATAAAATCATAGAACGGTTTGGGTTGGAAGGGACTTTTAAAGGTCACCCAGTCCAATCCCCCTGCAGTGAGCAGGGACATCTTGCGCTAGACCAGGTTGCTCAGAGCCCCGTCCAACCTGGCCTTGAATGTTTCCAGGTATGGGGCATCGACCACCTCTCTGGGCAACCCATTCCAGTGTTTCACCACCCTCATTGTAAAAAATGTTTTCCTTATATCCAGTCTGAATCTACTCTCCCTTAGTTTAAAAACATTACCCCTTGTCCTATCGTTACCGGCCTTGCTAAAACATTTCTCCCCATCTTTCTTACAAGCCCCCTTTAAGTATTCAAAGGCCACGATAAGGTCTCCCCAGAGACGTATATATATCAACATATAGAGCAGTAACCTACGGCAGTTGTTAGTCTCTGCTCTCACCATTTTCACTAAGAACACCAGCATATCTGAACCCTTGAGAATCCATGAAATGCAGTATTATGAGCTGCTGCATCTTCACAAGTAGGAAGAAGCTTGGAGGTCTTATTTGTGTGAAGATGTGTTGCCATTGTCTAATTGCAGTATACGAGGACTGAATTAGGGATAGAATGTCTTACTCTGTGATTTCAGGAGTAAGCAAAGCACAGACACCCTAGCACATCAATTGGATGTGTCATGATGAAGTGTCCACCTTCAGCTGTCAGTCTAGTGAATGATGGTGAGACCTTGTTTGACATTACCAGTCTCCCTTCCTCTCACTGGTAACAGAGAAGTCTATTCAGTGTAGACAGAAGTATGAGATCTCTTTTTCCTGGGCTTACCCTTCTGGGATTTTTTTAGTTTCTTTATTTTTCCCCTCTGTTTTGGATACGAAGTCAAGGAAGCAAGAAAATAAAAGCATCAGCCAACGTTTACTGCAGCAAAGAAAGCATGGGGGGCAGGGAACAGAATAGGAAGATGGTCTTCGAATTCATCTCTTTCAAGCTGTGTAAGGGAAATTTCAATCTGCAATTGTGTCTCACTCTCTGAAGTGATAGATCATCTGAATCTCTCCATATATAATGGCTTTTGAAAAGTAAAAGACTTTAATTCTTCCTGCCTGTTACCTTACAGGCAAGTATAGAAATCTTTCTGAATATATCCTTGACAGAAGGTCATTTTCAGAACAGTTCCTTTTTCAGGTAGCTGTTCTTCAAGGGATGAAGAAATTTTCACTGCAGAGATTTGTGGCATCACAATAACCTCAGGGTGATTCAGGAATTTTAACAGCATTTTCTGGTTTTTTTGACTTAGAGACGAGTAACAGCAAAGAGATTTTCCTTAGAATCTGTTAGCGTTTTAATGTGTCTAGTTCACCTCATGAATCTTGATTACTTATTTGTTGTTGCAAAAGCTACAGAAACTTAATACAGCACTTTTTACTTTGAATTTTTCTATGGCTTTTGGGATGGCTATCACTAAAAATGAAAGGCACAAAGGACAAAATAAAATTGTAGATATGCATATGTAGATATGTAGATATTCTCACCAACCTCTGTATTTAGATTGTTTTATGTCCAGAGGGGTTTGGTACATTTGCACTCTCTTCTCAAGTCGTGAAACAGATAAGCACATTTGGATCAAATTCAATTACAACAGTCATCTTTTCTCTGAAAAGCCAGATGAGCTTTTCTAAGATGATAATGGCACTATAATGAGAAGTACCAGCATCTACTAGAGAGCACATTAATACCCACATCCTTGATAGCAACTCAGTAAGTCAAATTTTTGCAACTTCTTTGTTAGCTAGAGGTCTGATTACATGAAAGAGAATACATTCTAGAAGAAAAAATATAAAGAAATCCAGAAAGAAAATATTAGCGCTACTTTTCATATCTTGATACCTAACTGAAGGCACCAAATCCATGTCTGGGAGCTGAAATATGTGATCCAAATGTCAGAAGTGTGGTCCTACATGTAAGTAAATATGAATGCAAGTGTTTGATTCCCATCTTCATTGCGTATATTTGAAAATTTTGTCCAACACTTGCAGTCAACTGTTCAACCAGTTCTGTATGTGACACTGGATATTCTACAGCACTGCCAATTAAATCATGAAGGTCAGCCAAAATACAGCTTGAGAAGTATCCTTGCAATTAATCATGGCAATTTACTTAATTCAGTTCTGCCTTACACATTTAGGCACTTTGGGAAATTAATAGCTTTGCCGATTAGTGTAATAGAAACTGAAAAAATAGGTGTCTTATCTTTGAGATGTCTCTGCTAACACTCATTATATTATTTAATGCCTATAGATACTTAAATAGCACCTGAATAAATAGTCTTTTCTCACATGTACACTATTCGGCTTATGCCATCTGCAAAGGTTTATTGAGAATAAACTATGGCAATAGGGTGGATTTCTATCAGATCACATAATCATATTAAGGAAATGTATTTCTTTTAGTAGATACTCATATGAGGTCTTGTCAGAAACAGTTCTGTACAGGTGTACTCTGAAAGACAAGATGTTTGCATGCTTCAAAAAATGCATGTTCTCAATTGGTTATCTTCTGGGTGCTTGCTGCTTCAGTACTGCAAAGCAGAGTGGCATCAGGAATGAGTTAGATAAAACAAGAGCAGTGACTATTACCTTAGAACCCTCAGCAGAAGGCTGACATGCACTTCTGTTTAATTACCAGTCAGGCTGCACTTTTCAGGGCTACTGTCCTTGTAGGTACGTTACTCATTTTGCAGCTCCACCTGTGCTCAGTTAGGCCTGGCTGTCCTTGAAGATTCTTAGTACCACAGCCTCTAGCCTTGCAGTGATAAATCAGCTCTTAAAAACGTTGCTTGTCTGTGCTGAGTAATGCTTGGTTAATAGGAACAAAAGCAGCCAGAGGATTCTGAAGAATCACAGTAATGGCTACTAGAAAGTCAGTGTTTGCCAAGAAAAATAAGAAAAATAAGCACTGCAACTCAAGTTTAAAGTAATGTCTACCTCTATTCTTCAAAACAATAATTGATCAAAGTTGGTAATTTATTGTTAGAAGAGTTTTAAGTAGACGTGCTTCCAGGTCAAATTTCCCAGTCAGTGGGATTTCCCTGTCTAAAGGTGCATACAATTTCCTTAGTCTTCTTGTATGCTTTGCCTTGAAAAAGATTTCTTTGGAAGTAAGCTTAGGAGAGTGTGGGCCCTGTTCCATAAAGAAAGGGCTGTGTGGGATAAGTTATCATCCACATAAAGACAAATTGAATGCTGAATACTATTCACAGAATCACAGAATCACAGAATGGTAGGAGTTGGAAGGGACCTCTGGGGATCATCTAGTCCAACCCCCCTGCCAAAGCAGAGTCACCTACAGCAGGCTGCACAGGACCTTGTCCAGGCGGGTCTTGAATATCTCCAGAGAAGGAGACTCCACAACCTCCCTGGGCAGCCTGTTCCAGGGCTCCG
>Ga0065711_1039987_pt1 | contig 17336 bp, 6 predicted proteins | sample Hoacrofraction12_FD_59098 | JGI IMG/M metagenome (GOLD analysis project Ga0065711, IMG submission 59098) | Hoatzin crop microbial communities from Cojedes, Venezuela - Epithelial fraction 12 v2 (version 2) | ecosystem: Host-associated > Birds > Digestive system > Esophagus > Crop | place... | reverse complement strand
GCCTGGATCCCTCTCTGCTTTTGGGCTATATACCCAGATGCAAGCTTCTGAACAAGCAGGAGTTGCGATGTTTCATACTGAAACCAGTAAAAACAGGGACTCTGCTCTCTAAAGATTTCTTAAAGTTCATACTGAGATGGATTTTTTACTACCTTGCTGGGGCAGAGGCGGGTCAGGTCTAGTACAGATAAAATGCTTCCTTTGAGAAAGAGATTTATTTACAGACAGTTAGAAAGTACTTGTAAAGTTACCTCAGATGGAAATATAGAGCTTTATTTTGTTTGCTTCTACATCAGAGGATGTAAAATACCTGCAGAGATGAAAACAAGTAAAAGAGGTGACAAGGTCATATGTTTAAACAGATGAGAACAAAGTGAAGTATATTGCAGTATTAATGGAAATTATGCATGTGAGTTTCTCTATATTGGTTGCTCCAAGGACTGTTCTCATTTCATCTCCATCCATTAACAGTGACTTCATTTCCATGGCGTGTTAGAACATTCGATTTTCTTTCCAAGTTTCTACATGTATGACTATCAAAAATATTTCATTTTGTCTCTCCATTAATTATTGTGAAATAAGAAAAAGACACACTAAAAACCTGAGGGACAAGAAAATACAGTTAATTTTTCTGGTTTATCAAGCTATCCTTACCATGTTGTGTAATAGGAAATAACATACTGGGGTTTAGATTTGCCCAACATGGCAGAAAATGTTCTCCGAGCTGCCAGACCAATCTTAGCATATCATCTCCTAAATGTCTTGTCATGCCATGTTAAAAGCAGTAGACCATACTATGTCTGGATTTTCCAAGAGTTTCTAGGGGACTTTGATGCCTCTCAAGTACAGTGAGCATTAGCTATTAATGCGGGATTTCCCCTCAAAACTCTAGAAGGTTATTTCTACAGAAGAACGCAGAAAAGGTAATTTAACCTAAAAGCAGTTATAATCTGCAGGGCCTAAGGGGTTTTGATTTATTGGATCAAATGCAAATAGAATCTGAGCAAGACAATCTTATAATCAGAACACCAGTATGAATAGGTGTAAACCATGTTAAGGAAAGACAAGATGATGAGAAACTGTGAACATTTTAAAAAGAAGGATCTGGTTGAGAAATTCTTCAGCCAAGATTATGAGGATGGAAAGCAGAGCAGAGTTGCCAAAAGGTATTGGCTGAAAGCTGGTAAAAGTCAAAGGGTTTGGAAACTTTTCAAGGCACTACACATTACACTTCCAAGTAGGAAGGATCTAGTGGTTAGAAAAGGAATTCACAGACCTGTATATTAGTTCTGTCTTTCTCACTGGCTCCCAGCATGACTAGGCAAATTGGTTTTCAGATCGATAGCCATGTGTCTCAGCTTCTCTCCATATGTGCTGCCTAAATGGGATTTTTTTCTAAATTCCTGTAAAGATCGTTGGTGTAAAATGTCCTTATGTATTTAGGAAAAGAAAATGCCTGGAAAAGAACAGCAACTCTACTTGTTTTTGTGTCGATTTTCATATCCATTAACTCCTTTGTTTCATTCACTTGTTTACTGCCTTTTCAAGACTTTTTCAACACCCAGCTAAGTCGTATGTACTACATTATCATCTTCCATATAAAATTATTGGTCTTAATAATCGTCTAAAGTGTTCACTTTCTTTTTCTTTCCTTCCCTCCCTCCACCCAGACATTCATTGCTCCTTCTTTTAAAATTACAATCATTCCTTGTGCAACTGTTCCATCTTTCTTAGAATATCTGGCTTCAGGATGATACAAGTTTTATTTGTCATTCATTTCTCTATATTAATAATTCCATTAATTTTGCAGTTCTTAATGGCGGGTGTAGATACGATGTTCATGTCTCCTGTAACTTTTTTATGATCAGGGAATATTTACGGTGATAAGCTATTCCTAGAGGGAATGTCTGAAAAGGAGTTAAAACAGTATAGTAAATTAAACACATAAAAACTTATTGAAAACATAATTTGCCTGTTAAGTATGGTGACCTTTGGGTTACTTTGCTTTAGGATCTCTTTTGTTTAAGAATTTATATCCTTTAAGCTGCATGGAAGGAAATTGCTCACTCACGAAGAAATCCACACTCAAGCATTTGTTGTAGCCCGTATCTGGAATTGTCTCATGTTTCAATCAAGATGGTGAGTGGACTACAAAACAACTGTTTGCAGAGTGCAGCACAAAAGGGACTCAAGAAGGGCACATCTGCCTTCCACCAAAATTTTTCCTCTGACATTCACAGATAGAGGAGAAATTCCTCAAACGTTTCTAAGTCCTAGAAAGACCTTGTCAGTTCTGTAATCTGTCAATGTTGTCAGAACAGTGATGAAGATCATCATGTGCAAAACTCCTATAATTTTGTGCAAGAAGCCACCTAAAAGATGACAGATACAACTTTATCACAGTAGGTCATTTGCCTAATGTGATGAACTGAATTACCTTTTGCTTCCCATTCTCATCTTACGTCCTCTCTAAACTTCAGTAACCAAAACTGTCAGTTCTCCCCAGAACATATTTCTCAGATTTCTGCTGAAATTTTCTTCTTTTTCCTCTCTTCTCTTTTTGTTTCAGAGACAAACTGACATAACTGGATGCTAAGAACTTGCATTTTTACTGCATTGCTTCTTATAAAAATAACATTGGCTAGGATTGGGCAGGCGTGGCAAAACACAAGAGAAGGACACAGAGAGGGGAAGACCTGAGTTTGTACTCCCTGGGTACCTTGGGAGAAACCATTGGTTATCCTTGAGCATGGTAAATCAGAAATTTCTTTTCTGTTGAACCTCAAATCACTGAGTGAATATCCGTGAGAAACATATTTGGACACCTGTATGTCTGCTACTAGTAATATAACTATCTCTTTAAAACAGGATGAGCTCATTCACCCTGTGATATTGGCTGTATTGTTCTAATTATCTCAGCCTATTATTTTTATTTTAAATGAAAAATTGTTTTATTTTGTTCTATTTTCCTACACTAATAGCTTTGTCTTGAAATTAAGAAAATATGTGCCATCATTTCTTTGCCTTTTTTTTCTTATAACCCCTATAGTATGTAATTGCGATTTATTGAAGAAAACGAATTTTATGGGTTTTTTTCCCCTTACCTGGTTTGTAATTTCCTTAGATATGTTGTGAAGTCGGTTCAGCATTCAGCAGCTAATGTAAATGCATGTGACAAGTGTGATTTATGAGAATTTGAGCAAAATTTCAGTGTCAGGATTTTATGCAATATTTCACATTCTAATTTAGTAAGGCAGGGCTGAAATATTCTCCAGAGTGCCTTACAGTTGTTTATGGTTTGCTTGGTTTTAGATAGACATTAACATTACCAGATAAACAAGGAAAAAATGAACTCACCTTAGTTCAGATATCTGAGTATCTTGAACTGAATCCTGTCTGTTTGAGATGCTTTATTTTATTTTTAATAGTCCATTCAAGGAAAGGATAAAGAATATTTTTAGATGCTCTTGGAGCTTCCAGATTCACAAAAGGGTATGTTTCCCCCCTCTCTGCTTCTACATACATACTCTGATTAATGCAGATGTGAGTTATGCATTAGCATCAAGGGAAGAATTTTACGGCAGCTGCTGCTGAGGCACAGCAAGCGTGAGTGGGTAGTAAGGAGAGAATAAACAGTGACTTTCCAGTGGGAGTCTGAAAAGGCTGATGAGAAGTCTGTCTCGAGAAAGACACCTCATCTGTTCTACTGTATTCAGACTTGTATACTAGACACATAAAATAATACACATCATCAGAAGACCGTTGAAGGATCCAGTGCTGCCCTTACCTACTATAAAGCAGATACACATTGATTTTTATTTGTAGGTAGGAGAATTCTGCAGACTTAAAATGCAAAGCAATATGCAGTCTGAAAGGGTGAGTGAAGCAACTGCAACAGCCACAGAATTTGAAAAGAAACAAGGGAAACTACTTTGGTCAGAAAGGTCAGCATTTCAGACTTGGAGGGCAAATGGGAGCTCAAAATGTAGTGCAGAAATATTTGGAGAAGTTTGTTTTTACTGTCAGGAATAATTATTTGAAATTCTTCCTTACTTTTTTCAATTTGTTTTTTTCCCCAACATTTGGAACTCTCTGAAAGCATGAAACGACAGTGCAAACTTTCCATGAGTGACTTCAATAACTTCTATCAATGCATCTCTGTGTTTTTAGTCAGCTCTAATGGATAACAACTGCTACTGTGGGCAAGTGCACAGCAGTGGCGGACTAAGTGGTGTGAGACAGAGCAGAAAGAAAAGGAAAAGGAAAGCAAATTTTTAAAAAAAAGTAAAAACAGAGTCAAGGATATATTCAGAAATCTTATTGTTAAGAACACAGAAAAATTTTACATTTCATTAAGAGTGGACTAGGGCTCAGTTTTTGTAGAAACTTGGAGATTCCTGGCTCATAAATTCTAATCCTCTGCTAGTGGAAGAAACTGGCCTGCTTATATGTTCCTCAGGCTTCACTGTGTAGTGAATAAGTCATCTGGTAGCTATAGCAAGAAAGTATTCTTCAGGATCATCATGAGTGGAATCATTTATCCACCTGGTATATGCAGGGTGAGACCACCAGTGAATACAACCTTTTCTGCTGCTCATCTCCTTCCAATGACCCAAATACTGGCACAGTGGCCATGAGCACAGAGCTGCTGATGGAGTCAGGATTGGTAGGGAAGGAGATAGGCTTAATCCTAGAAGTCTGTCCATGCTTTGAGCTAAACCTGTGGGTGCAGCTGGAGGCATACAGAGAGACATAAAGGTGTCCCTGTACCCAAACATCCCTTGGAGGGGAGCTTCGGGAAACGTGCCAAGAAGTAATACAATCATAACCCAAGATGTAGATTTTAACGAGCAGTTAGCAATACAATTAAGAGTCTTCCTAAAACCAACAACTGGCATATACCTTGTAACATTATTAACATGATTCTAACATCCAGTCCTCAGGTGATATTTTGATAGGAAAACAGAAAATAGAAGAACGGTTCTTTTAAACATTAAGCAGTATTCTTTACCAGCATCTCAATTCACTTAGAGAAAAGAGAGCAAAAATCAACACCCTCATTTTCAGACAGGAAAGCCAAGGCACAGAAAACTCAAATAGTTTGTCCTAGTTTGTGCAAAAATCTGAGTGATCCCTAGTGATCATTAAGAAGAATCCAGCTTATTCTTGGCTAATGAGGCCAAAATATAAGGTGTTCTGGATGTGGTTGAGGCAAGATCAGACACAATTTGTGAAAGTGAAAAGTTTACTAGATATTATACCATGTTGCATTCAGCAGTGTGACAGAACAAAGGCCAGAAAAAAATTCTTGATTTGGGGATATTACTTAGATTAGGACTGTGCATTGTTTTCCATAATTAATGGTTGGGATATATTAGAAAAAAGTACAGTCAATTTATGAGTAGCCTAATCTGGCAGTTCAAATTTAAGGTTATGCACCAGTCTAGACCGATTTATCGTAAGTTTGTTTAATTAATGTGGAGCTTTCATTTTTAAGTGCTCTCCATATCTGAACTTAGTGGAATTAGTAGAGGATTCTATTAAGTTGTGACTTTACTAATGTAATTTGACGGCTCAACATCTCAGTGTGCCTAGTTTTCACTATTTGTTCTGCTTTAAAATTTGACAAGATCAGATAGATCCAAGAATTATAATTATGCAGTGTAGAAATAGACTTCAAGATTTTGAGTCCCCACAGAAAAAGCCAGTGGGTATGTAATTAAGAACGGGAAAAAAGGTCAACCTACATTTTGTTTAATCTGAACTTCTGATTGTTCTACCTTTATTTCTTTCTATTGATCTATTTATCTGCCTATCCAGTCTGTCACTAACAGTCTTGAACTAATTTTGCATTGATTGATCTTTTAAATTAATTTCTAGCCTGAATGCTAGTAATTTAATAATGTGAGCCAATTAAGAGTTAAATAGAATCAATAAACCATTCTGTGATATCAATAAGAGAAACATTGAAGCACCACTGTCTCATTATCCCTTTCAGCATTTTATATTAATATTTTTAGGGCTGAAGTCTACTAAATACACTAGTGAAACTAGGAAAATTATTCATAACATGTTGTTATATTTTTAGCTATCATTTTTTTCCAGTTTCACATAATAAAAGCCAGAAAATAGTGTTATTTGTTCAACCTCAGCAGGTACTCTTCATCTAATAAACACCTGGTATGGGAAAAGATGTGTTTGGCTTCTCACTCCCATTTTCATCATATCCATAATCCTTGTTTTCCACCTGTTCTATCCCTTATGTCTATTTGAGTAATAAAAAAAAGAGCCTGATAACTTCTTAGCCAACAATCCCACAACTCAGATCAGTGTAATTCAGAGAGAAATCATCATTTTGCTTAGAGGTTGAAATGTTTCCCCAAGAGAAAATTTGGAAAAGCAGCATTTCTGATACTGGAAAAGTCAGAGAAGTTAGTTGGAAGACAGTAAAACTGATGATTTGTAACGACTGCGTATAATCATGTTTCCTCCACTTGAGGTGTGGATATCATCATGGTTTCATCTCACAGGTGTATAAAAATATTGGATATATTAAACAACCAAATGGAGCTGATACTGTTGTCATATGCTTTCATCTAGCTCACGTGACTTCGTAATATTTTGGCTTTCAAAAGGCAAGTGTTGGTTACTCTATCTTTTGTGCAACACCTTTTGCCAATCTCTGTTTCCTCCAGCAAGACCAAATGCAAACCAAATACCCAGAAAACAGTTTCATATACTCAAAGAAGCAAGATTGTGAGGTACATTTGGGGGTATTTGTAAGAATCTCCTCCTAAGCCTGGTATGTATCATGGGGAAAGGGATGGTGGCAGTTGCTTGCAAAGAGATCCATCCCACTTTCTTACTGAACACCTTTGTGGAAAAGCTATTTTCTTATCTGTTCCCTATGTATCTAAATGAGCAAATACATACACAACAATATATGAAAACCTAGCAGAATCTAAGATCTCTTAGGCTTTCTCTGAAAATTTTTATCTCCCTTTTATTTCTGTATTAAAAGTTTCTTTGGTCTACCCATTGCTTGTGTTAGACGAATTATAACTACGATTTCCCACAGGCTTGACTACAATTTGTCATTCCTGCCTCTGGATGGTGACAGACATATTCTGCTAGGCCAAGAGCTGAACCATATATAAGTGTTAATAGCATGCATTAGCACTGATGTAAGATTCTGGTTTACTTTCCTGTAAGCCAAATCAGATGTTGCTCTTTTTTTTGGCAGCTTCTTTTGCTTCATTTTATTGCCTTCCTGATAAATCAATCCTAGCAGCAAACACAGATTATTATGGTTTTAGACATAATCTCCTGTGAAGGTGCAAGATACAGCCCATGTGCCATTGAGCAGCCAATATAATCTGTGCTCTAAAATCTTTGTAATTCTTTGTAATCCTTTCCCTAAATTCTGCTTTTCCAGCTGGATGGACAGTGTGGTAGTACTGGTCTGCCTCTCACCAGGTTCTGATTTAGGGTTGTTAGCTCTACTCTGCACGTCCCTTGTCCGTGACAGAACAGATTAGTTCTACTGGCTGCTATGTAAATGCAGATGTTTGCCACATGAATAATTCTTAGTCTGTTTGAAAGCTCGTGACAGAATTGGAAGGATATTGAATGACAAATAACAGCCTAATGGAATCCTACTTGCCCATTGCTTCATTTTGGGAGAAGCAGGTAACATGTCGCAGCCAGGCTCACAGATATCTGCACATCAGTGCCCACATCAGTGGTGGCCTGACACAGTCACCTCATGACTTCATTTCTCTTACGTTTTATCTTTTCTGAGTTTCAGTTATCTGAATTGTGAATGGGATGAACAGAATAAGCAAGAGGCAATAGTGGCATGGCAGTTTGAGACAAAGTAATATATGCCTTTCCCCCCTCAAAAACAACCCAAACTACCCAACTTCCCCAAGAGCAAGCAATTAAGGCAACATTTTAACAGGCATCTGCAATCAAAAAGGCAGCGACACCACTGGACTGCATGAAGGGATGAGAGAAGAATATAGGGATATTATATGCTGTTACAGAACCAGATGATGTCCTCATTTTAGATTATAGGCTCACAGTGTTTATATATGTTGTAAAAACAGAAAAATAAGTTGTATCAAGGGGCAGTAAACAGTTCATTGATACTGTTAGTGGAGGAGTGGGAAGAATCTCCACAAAAGTAGTGTAGAGTAGTACAGGATGACAAGGGAGGGTTTGGTCTGGTAACAAAAAGCTACATGAGAATGCCATTATGACTAATAGCACAGTCCACGTGTCCTCCTCCTTCCCTAGTTCAATGGCAAGTAAGAAGCTTTTTAAAAAAAAAAGAAAATTCTTCTCCCTCCCTCCCCCATCCGCGCATTTCATAAATACCCAGCTGCAGAGTATCTGGGAAAATAGCCAAATTTTTTCACATGTGTTCATTTGTGTGCCAGAACCACATGTACAGTTGGACTTACTGTGACCAATCTAACAGCTTCTGGCCCTCAAGAGTTCGGGACACAGGTTGCTCTTGAGGAAAATAGACAGTACACAGCAGTGTTTGACGTTCTTTTCTAAAGCTTCTGGATTGATAGTTATACAGTATTTTCCCACTGTGAAGACTGGTTTTCATGGTGTCCTAGTATATTGCCACACAGACTATGGAGGAAATATTAATAATAATAAAAACAACAATAATCCTGATTTATGAACAAGCTCACTGGTGAGAAATGGTGGCATCAAGATCTGGTATTGAAGAGATAAATTTTCATGACAAAACCTTTCAAATGAAGTACGTCTCTAATTTCCTTGATGCACACTTTTGCCTTCTTAAGCTGTCTTGAACCACAGGGTGGGCTGTATTCACCATTTGACGGAAGACCCCAGTAAGTCGAAGTTTTCTGAGACTGTTTTATAGTCAGCTGATTTTGCATACACATACACAAGAAAGTTCTTTCATATTTTTTATAGCATTCTCTAATAATCAACCATCCTGCAAAGCATTCCAGATTTGGATTCAAAGTAAGAAAAGAGGTTAGAGAGAAGAAAAGGGGGATGGAAATGAAGGTTATAGAGGGAATACAAATTCTAAAGATGGAAATCTTGGAAAAGTACAGCAAAAGAGTAACAGTAAGTACATGGTTGTTCCTTTTGCATAGGAATGAGAATAGGGAAAGTAGAATCTTTACCTGTGTTGCAAAGATACACCACTTTTTCCTTTGCTGTTTTTTTGGGATTTTGTTTGATTTGGGGTTTATTTGAGGTTTTTTTCTTTTTAACATGGAGCAAAAAACCCCACAATAAATTAGAGTAATATACAGCTTCATTTTGGGGGTGTTATGTGTTTGATTGTGTTTTAATAATAACCTATTCCACAAATTGAAAATCAATGCAGCTCAAAATGATACCTCCAATTGCTGATCTATAATCTATATGTTTTTTATTTTTTGTCTGGCTCTAAAAGCTAGATCAATGCAATAGATTTCCTTTAAAAGCAAATGAGGGTTGTCCATTTCCCTTCCCCCAAAATCAGTTATTTTTTTGATTTTTTTCATTTTCTCTTTGCATTATTTCTAAACCTCACTGTAAGTAGATGTGCAAAAAGTGAAATAAAGTATCTAGAGACTCCATTAATGGAGTCCATTCATTAATGATAAAAAGCATTGGATTAAGACTTTTACATCAGTGGAGTTTCCTAATAATATTCAAGATACCTTTCAAACATTACTCTTTTTTATTTTATTTTGTCCAGAATTTATGTTTCTATGAAAATAAATCTTTTTATTTCATTTCATTTTGTTACTGTTCCACAATTATTTTTGTCAGTCATTTTGAATTTTAGTTTTATCTAAGTTAAATTTAAAAGAAAACCACACATTTGACTGGCATCTCTTCAGAGCTTAGAGACTAAATTGCCTTGGCAACTAGAAGTTTATGTAAACATAACGGATTTCTGTTATCTGACAACTCAGCAATATAATTATACAGTGACAGATATAGTTCTGATTACATCTAAATATACGATAGGTTAAAATTTCACTTTACAAGAATATATTAATAATTAAATATCAAATTATATGTAGATTTTTGTATCATTCCATAGATACAGTTAATAAAATGAAAATCATTGCAAGAACTTGTTTAAAAATTAAAAGAAAATTACACATGGAAAACTAATCCTGAATTTTGCATGGGACATGTTTAAATTGGGTTATAAAACATTACATATTTAATCTCTCAGAGAAAAAGCTCCTGGTGGTTATACCCAGGTTATTCAAACTCAGTATTCAAAGATTATATAAAAGCATTTGAAGTACCTATGTCTACTAAAAGAATAATATAATTCCTCCACAGAGCATGGGCACTATTATCAGTATCAGCTTTGTATAGAAATTCAGCTGTTGTTCTCCATCTCTTGAGTCAGTGCTTTCTGAAGGATCTATAAGACTTCTCCAGGCTGCACGCACTGGGCCGCAGTGTGCAGAGGGATGTCAATGGTGCATCTAAGAAACCATGCAAAGTCAAAGCACTCTTCTTGACAGGTGCTGTGAGGAGGAACAAGCTGGGCTGGTTTCATGCTGCAAAGATGCAATTCCTTCATGATAACCAGAGAAAGAAGCAATAGGACTGATAAGTGAGCAAACTAAGATGGGAAACTTTAGGGGGGGAAACAGAGCAAAAATGTTTCTAACATACAAGGAAACAAATAGGCAGTTCCTAGACCGGCTTCTGGATTTTTGTGCCACATTTGATCTTACCTGATTTTACCAAGCCATGAGTTCCTTTTAAAGGAATACCTGTGACTGAATGTGCAGCTTGTGCCCAGGTTTGATGGTGCCTTTGTATTTTAAAATTTTCCACCACACTGTAACAATTTTAAAGTTTACTGGACTTGCCAGAGCCCACTTCCTCCAAGATGGAGTGATTACAAAAAATATTTGTGCAGTGATAATCCTTCTAGATTTATGCTCTCAACATGCAGTTCACCACCTGGGCTGAGGATTACATGAGGATTAAAACAAATTCGAGACAAAATTATTATGTAATGTAAAAACTGCAGTTTCTGATTTGGATATGCTTTCCTTGTTGCTGTTTATTCGTAGCAACTCTCTCTTTCACTAGTTACAAATCTAAGTATGTGTGTTCTTTTCTTTTGTTTTCTATGTTTGAATATGGTACTATTAATGTTGTAAGTTTTTGTAAAAAGGTGAGTAGTCTGTGCAGGTGAAAATGTCTTGGAATCATGACTTTAATTGACACAGCTTGCACACTACTGGAGTGCTTTGCAGTATCAGTTCTATCTAGTTCTTTCTCTTAAATATTCACAGAAAACACTCCTTAGTTTTAAAACCTGACCCTAGGATCCACGAGCCTTACCATCTCACTAACACTCTTGGAGAGGTATTTTTATCTTTGTAAACCTGAAGAGCAACATCATGGTAATGCTGGTTTCTAAATAGTAAATGGCAGTCATTTATTGAAACGAACAGGAGAATATGTACTTTATACATTCTTTCAGAAATCGGACACCTGGGACTGTGTTGCTCAAACTTTCCCTAAAATATTATCTTTTAACAAAGATGAGCTTTGATAATTTTAAAATAAAGGAGCTGTGGTTTAGATAATCTTCAGCAGGGACTTCCAAGTTTTGTTGACAAATGGATGCTTCAACCTGAGAAATCAGGTTAGGAGTGTTATATAACAAAATTAATCTTCAATGCAATGCCTAAATGATATGCAAAGTGTCAAACAAGGACTTTCTTTGCAAGTCTTCTACAAATTCTTTCCAGGCTGTGTGTGACCTTTGGGAGTATCTGGGAAGCCCTGGCTCAGAAGCCATGGAAATAAAGGTAACAGATATTGTTTGGTTTTGCTACACTGCCTATTGTTTTCAATGAAATTGAAGATGTGGCAATAGCACAGACAAGACAAAGAAAAGCTCTTAACAAATTCCCTTGTCAATGCACTTTTCTTGGTTAAAATTCACAATGGTAAACGATGTGGAAGAACTTAGCTCAGATGTACTGTCAGATAAACCTGACATGGGCCATCTGCATGACAGCTGGAATGGAAATTAGACACTTTTTGATCACGGTCTGCAAAGGAAACCTATGTTTTTCCTTTACTCAGATCATGTCTTATTTGGGATATTTCATGCATTTATCACTTGGAGCAGTAATGAAGAAATACACCAACTATTGAGGTAGTATGCCAAAATAGAAATCTGAACTCAGCTGCAGCTTTCTGTCTGTCCTGCTTGCCTGACCCCTGCAAGCATGTTACTCACTAGGAGATGGAGGATTAATCAGAAAAGCAGTAATGATAAAATAAACTGGGTACAGACTCTACAAACACTTACTCATAATTCATGTCTAATACTGGGTAGCTGGAGAATTCTTTGAGGCCGGGATCGAGAAGGCATGATATGCAGTGCCAGCACTGACACATGAACCTTGATTTCCCTGTGAAAAAATTATAGCATAATAAAGATCATTACAGTGTTATTACAGCCCAGTAAGCTTTTTCACTTCCACTCAGGTCAGAATGATTCTAAGGAGAGAGCTCTCTGTGCATTGTTACATCTCTGTTGTAGAAACCAGAACTATTCAAAGGAAGACTAAATTAAGTAAGAAACAGTATCTTTAGGTAAAATTGAAGGGCTAGTAAAAATCAGGAAAGCAGGCTAGACTCACTTCTCCTACTTGACTTACCCATTTAATGCTAGGCATCACGTTTGTTCCTGAAAACTGCATCATCTGCCCTACTTCAGTAGAGAAGCTTACTTGGGTGAACGCACTGAATGTAAATGTCTCTGGGCTTTTGGGTTTAAATCAGCCATTAGCACTGCCTTTTATTTTATCTGATTAACATTTATACACTCAGGAAAGGAACACTTTCTTAGCCTAGCAATAGGGGTTTGTACTTTCCTCTTTACATCCTCAAGTGCAGACAATAACCCCCTAATGAGAGTTGAGGGGTTTTCCTCATTTGATATGTTCTGAGGGAAAAGACTTCACTGGGAAAAAGTGATTGGTGATGGGTGATTGTTGTTTCTTTCTTGAAATTTTGCTGGGAGTGTAGAAAGGCAAAAAAGTGTTAAAGGCTGACACATTCCTCAAGCAACAGTTTATCTCCTGTGCTAAGGGAGAGAACTGCTACCACACAAAAACGAAGATCACAATGCTATTTTAACTATAAATTTACACAAACTATGTCCTTCAGCCTAAGCTATATGCTGCTATGAGTCAGCTAATACAGAATAAGGTTTGAAGCACGTTAATGCACCAGAGAATGTAGCAGGACCTAATTCAGCTTGATGAGCTAACATGCTACATTCAATGTCAAATATGGACTATCCTGAGAACACAGCTGGATATTTTGCAGACCAGGGTCTCAAACCAGAACCAGAGAGATTAGAGATTAAACTAGCCTAACTAACAGTAACAATCCTCTTCTTGTAGAAATAGTCACTGGAACTACTTTATGTCGTCCCAGGTGTCTGCCTGGCTCTAGTGTCCTTGGTTATATCCCCCTTGGGAGTCATAAAAAGCAGAGCAGGCCAGCCCTGCTTCCTGCCACAGATTCTCTTTTTAACTCTCGATAGATCAAGCATTCTGGGTAGTTGCTATGAAACACAGGCAATTGTCACTCTGTCTCAGTGCCACATTTGCTAGGCGGGGTTAAAAGCATCTCTTTCACAGGAATATACTCAGATATGTTGTGAGGAACTTATCGTAGATCAGACCAACAAGGAAGAAATATCAGATGCGCAAAGATTTAAAAAAAACCCCAAACTCTATACTCAGTTGTATCACTGATAAAGAAGCATACGATTACAGTTTTCATAAAATTTCTAATTCTCTTAGGAAGATTACTGGAAAGGTCTCCTCTAGAGTTGCCTATATGGCAACATCAATAACAAAACAAAAATACAGCTTCAGTTCTCCCTGAAGTTCTTGTAAGTTAAAGCCATAGCTCTAGCTCCTCATATCTGATGAAAAGAGAATGCAGCAGTATTCTCAAATTTCTTAGGTTTTATAGAGACTATGATTCACCCTTGAACCCATTGCTAGTTGTGTGATAACTGAAGATAAATCTGAGATTCTGTGAAACAGTGAAGAAGCAAATACTCTTGAGCATCTTTTAAAATAGAGATTTTTTTCTCCCCGGAGTATTTTGTTCTCATCAAGTGCAGATTTAGAAGTTTGTGTTGGGTGTTGCAATCTGTATACTATTTATTTTAGGGAGAAGTCTTATAACTGCTTCTTGCTTGTAAATACTCAAAAGTGGTAGGTCAGACTATGCCTGACTTTTGTCAGAGTTTGTATGTACCCACATTTTGCAAAGTGAGCCTGCTCATTTTACTATAGGTCATACAAGTTTTTAGGTACCTAAAAATGACAGTACTTGTATTTACAAAAGTAATTAGGCAAAACCTCTAAAGGTTTTGACTCAAATTTCCTATTATTTCTGATGGTCTGTCTTTCATAAGGCCTCCTTGGGTGCATTTGTGAATATTACACTTTTAAATATCGAACTGTGGCTTTCCTGAATGTTAGGGTGTTGGATGAACTGCTGTTATGGATGTGCAATGTGAGAATATGACACTTGTTTTAATAATCAACATGCTGTACCATACATTCTCCATCAATAACCATTAAGTACTCAAGCCCGAGTTAATCCATTTTTATATTTGCCCAGTTACACACTGGAGGCTCCAGGCAGGCTGTGTGCAATCTCCATTGGCAGCACAAGCCTGCTACTTGCAGGATAAAACAGCTTGAACTTTTCACAGTTGCAAATCAGTTTTCCCTATTGGAGCAGCGATTTTTAGAAGGGAATATTTTCCTTTTTACCTAATTCTGTTGCTCTCTGTGTAATGGATAAATGCAATTGAAATATCCTGGGTTTATCCTTGGATTTTCAGCCTAAGAGAAAATAAACATCCAGACACCGTTCTGTGACAATTACTCTCTGGGGAAAAAGAGATACATGCACTTTTTTTCCCATTCTGCAAAAGATCCCCATGTAGTTTGACCAGGTCATTTTATACAGTTTGAATCGCTCCTGACACCTGTTCTTTTTCTCCTGGAACAGCATACACAATAACTCATTACTACTGTAAGACTCTCCCTCAGTGATTTAGTCAAGTTGCTGTCTGATTCCCTGATTAATTCACATGGCTTCCTCAAAAACTCTTACTTAATCAAGTGACAGAGTTCTGGCGTGGTAGGTTCCAACGCTCTAGCAGAGTAATCGTGTGGTCTTCTGCAGCACACAGGCTGTTGGAAAACCTTCTGGGTCTGGACAAGCTGTTTGAAAAGTGCCTAGGCTGCAAGACAAAGCCATGCTGGCTGAACCTCTATGCTATCTCCCAAGCAGATTGCCATGGTAGTGCAGATGCCTATTAACAACCTTCTCTGTTTGCTTCTGTCTCACTGGGCAGCAAAAATACTTGTTTAGAGGGTAACACAAAGGCTGTCAAACAGAAAGGGAAAATAAACAGTAGAGGTCTGACAGCACCTCCCAAGTCATGGATCAGTGGCCAAATATGTGCAAATTAACACATCTTTAAGAGCTACTTACACACAAATGCCACCTTCGACAAGTAGCCAGTTGTCCCAGGCTTCACATTCTGCGCCTTTGTTTGTTCAGCCCAGGGGTTCTCATGGCACTGTATCACTTCAGGCACAACCACTAGCTCACATTGCTCTTTGCCTTTCCCTAACTTCTTCTAGATTATATGTTTTCACCTTTTACCTAGTTGTCAGTTGGTATCTCAGTATATATCTTTTAATTTTCTGTTCTTTAGCAGCAACCTTCTCCCTCATGGCCAATTTCTATTTCATGGTAATATGCAGAAAGTGGATATATAGGTAAAAGAGCTAATTAGGAACTTTGAACTGAGTCTCAGAAGACTCAAATTCTGTGGTTAGATTTAAAAAAATACTTTTTGTCTCACGAATATAAATAAGACAATATATAAACTTTCATAGTATCTTAGATCAGAGCACCAAAAGAGTATGTTTCCTGTAAATACAACAGAGTTATTTTTATTTGTTGTAAAAAGGGGATTGGACAAGATGACCTTCAGAGGTCCTTTCCAACCTCAATCATTCTGTGACATTTATACATCTGAGCAGGGAAAGTAACTTCTAAGAATCTCTTGTCTTACCACCACAATAAGCCTCACAAAATCACCTCTACTGTTTCATGCTTGTATTAATTATGCCTGAGAGAAGACAAAATAGAAAGTTTCTGTGTTCTGCAAAATGAACAAATGAAGCTGTAACTGTGAGGTGGGACTACGAATGCTGTAACATCAACAGAGTGCAGTGAGTAGGGCTTGCACCTATTTATTAGATAATTTAGAAGGAGTCTTTTTGCAAGCCCTAATAGACATGAACGCCCTGTGGTGCACTCTCAGTATTTGTTCTTACTCCTCTTTTACAGAGAATGTGTAAAAGGGAGTGGTTTATAGTTTGGAAATGTCCTTTCTAGCAGGTAAATATATCCTTCTACAGTTTAACAGTATGTCTCAGAGAATCTTTTCAATAGCTATGAACAGCACTTAGGAACTTGAGACCCTTTTTCTTCCTATTATTAGATTAATTTTTTCTGTAATGTAATCATGGACAGATATGGGCAGGTATCAGGTCTCCTATCTTCTGAAAACATAGAAGAGAAAAACATTGTCTTAGATAACTATTAGTTACGTAAAGTATACGAAATAGACCTAGTAACACGCTTGAATGTGAAGTAACAGTGCAAAGTTTGTAGTTAAGGAACATCGTTGTATTCTTCATGGACTTTTCAGTTCAGTGGCTGATCCAAAATACTGCTGGAACAATCCTTTGGAAGTGTCCCCTCCAAAAATATTTTGCTCAAAAATAAATTAAAATCTTTATTTCTTCTGTTTGGGGTGGTTTTTAACTCAATTTTTAATTAAAACATTTTCATTTTCTAATTAAAACAGTTCTAAAATTGAAGGTTGAAATGCTTTATTTATAACATGCTAACATTGAGTGACTGCAATTATCCAATGGCATCATTTCCATGGCTATTATTGCTTTAACCATAATTGTCATGAAACATTTTGTAGACAGCAAAGTGCAGGATATTTAATACTTCTCTGAACTGTGCCTTTTTTCCATGTACTTATTGCAGGAAAAATATCAAGTGATAGCCACTAATATGAGTCAGCCAAAAGGTGGACTGGAACATCTCCCCTACGAGGAGAGGCTGAGGGAGCTGGGCTTGTTCAGCCTGAAGAAGAGAAGGCTGAGAGGGGACCTTATAAATTCTTATAAATATCTGAAGGGTGGGTGTCAGGAGGATGGGGCCAAGCT
>Ga0065711_1039983_pt1 | contig 17336 bp, 9 predicted proteins | sample Hoacrofraction12_FD_59098 | JGI IMG/M metagenome (GOLD analysis project Ga0065711, IMG submission 59098) | Hoatzin crop microbial communities from Cojedes, Venezuela - Epithelial fraction 12 v2 (version 2) | ecosystem: Host-associated > Birds > Digestive system > Esophagus > Crop | place... | reverse complement strand
GCTGGACTCTCTCCAGTAGCTCTTCATCTTTCTTGAACTGGGGAGCCCAGAACTGGACACAGTACTCCAGATGAGGCCTCACCAGGGCAGTGTAGAGGGGAAGGAGAACCTCCCTTGACCTTCTGGCCACACTCTTCTTGATGCGCCCCAGGATCCCATTGGCACCTTGGTAGGCTTTAGGTGAATAAAATCTGCAATTTCCCAAACTTGGTCTCTCAGCAGGTTCCTCATCTGGTCATCTCCTCTTTGGTCTCAGAAAGCCTCTAGATGCTGACAGAACCACATAATCTTTGGGCTGCACCATGTTCCCAACTATCAGAGAAGTATTCCTCATGGTTACCTGAAGGGTATGATTGCAGAGGCATGCTCCATGCACAGCGAACATGAGGGAAGAACGTGCTCACCATCAGCCGTCCTTGCCTCATTTAAAATAAAAAAGAACCTCAGCGCGTTTACATATAAGACTGTGAGTTAGGTGTTATGACTAAGGAGCAGGAAAGCTGGGTACACCACACTCATCAGCCTGAGGGCTTTCAAAACCACATTTATTACTCAACTGGGGAGTACCTTGAATCATGCCCTTGAAAATAAGGTTCTGTGGGAGGGCTCTTCCAACCCTTCCTACTGAAGTGGTGTTATGGAGTTGCAAATAATGTGGGGTTCATATGGCTGGAATGAAAACCAAGAGGGAAGATGGCTCGGGCTGCTCAGGATCAGAGTGTTCACCTGATGTGGTGCACCCCGGGCTGGTCTGCACTCCAAGGACTGCTCACAAATCTTTGTTCAAATAGACCCTGGATTAAAAAAGAAATAGTCACGAGAGCCTGTCTGCTAGGTTACAAAGTCACTTGTGCTTCTGTTCTGGATGAAGCTTTTGCTGGTTTTGTTATGTATATGCTGGTGGGGGAGAACAGCTCTTGGAGACAAACTTTATGGCAGGAAGAGAGGAGAGAAGTGGGTGGGCTTCAGACTGAGGTGCGAATGAAGCCTGGTCTTCTGCTTCCCAAGTGAATGTGCAGTCACTAGGATAATTTTTAAAAAAAAAAAAAGTATTTTCACTCTAAAATACTGATATTATCAACAGAATGAGCCTAGGCCTGCTTTTCTAGGCAACTTCAGCAGATCCCATGGAGCATACTGCAAGTGCTGGGTAGCTGGAAGCACCTCCTGCATTTGGTACAGAAGCTTCAAAGTCCAGATACATCGCTGTGGCTCTTGGTTCCTGTTGGTCACTGTGGAGTGCAAGGTTTGGTGTTCTAGAGGGCATTCTTAGACGATTTTTCTGAAGATACAGTTCTGCCCTAGTTGAACCAATCTGGGTCTTGGATTCTGTTCTGGTGCCCAAGATCCCTGCAAACCCATCTTTGACTCAAACTGGACTTTTATGAGTGCCTTTGAGCAGCTGTGTGAATCCCACTGCTGAACACAATGTGCTGTGCCGTCTACTTTTCTTAACCATCCAAGTGTCCAGCACTGTCACTGCTTGGTAACAGATGCATACAATTTTGACTTTACACAATGCAGTGCAATACATTTGGCTCCAGAATTCGAAAAGGGTCTGCCCTTTGTCTCTCTTTATCAGTATTATCTGACATTGAGTTATGAGCTGCTAATGACCCAGAGATAATGAAAGTCATGTCTCGGAGAGCTCACAGTCTGAAACACTGATGCAAGAAGACAGGAGAACCACTCAAGAAATCCAGCGGGAAGAATAATCTGTGGCTTTGAGCCTAATATATATTTTAATTAATGTTTGTTTGGCACTCTGGTAGGGAATATGGAAGAAAAAATCTTTTAGGAGAGTTTTCAATGGGCTGACAGCAGTGGTTTCATTTTGTTCAGCTGAATTCCCATTCCTCCCTTGGTTTTTCTTCTGGGTACTGGCACTTTGATAAGTGTTCATGGAATATACGGTCTTTTATGCTTAATGTGGGTGTGAGTAGAGGGCAGAGTATATTGAAAGTGCTGCATACAAGTGCCAGAAATGCCTGTGGTTCCCACACTCAAAGGAGCAGAAAAACTCCCCTCAGGAGGCCCAGCAGTGTCAGAGGGTGCAAAGCAAAGGGAAGGTGGGCCATAGCCCAAGCTTCTGTCTCTGCTCCAGTTCTGACTAATTTGGAGACCCTAGTAAGGTCATGTAAGTTCAGAGCTCAGCGCCCTCTGAAGATGTTTCTCTATGGTGTCTTTGCAATAAAGTCTTGCAGACTTTGCTTAGGCCAGTCTCCTGCTGGAGTCTGTTGGCCACTTACTTTACTCAGCTGAACGAAGATAATGATTCATTCCTGCCTAAATTATTCAAGATTTACACTGGTATGATCTGGACAAGAATCTGATGCAAGTATCCTGCAGATATGCCAAGAAAGGAGGCAGTTGTGTGTGAATACATTCATTAAGCGTATTACCCCAAAGAGGCAAGCCACTGTCTCTGCGTGCCACTTCAAAGGAGCACAGTGGGTCTGTTAAGAGAAAAACAAAATTCTCAGGATGCTTCAAGGGAGAATAATTGAGATTTCATTGACTTGTACAGACGGCAATGGAGACAGAAATCTCACCCTTGAAGTTAAGTTTATACGGCACCCTTTTCTCCAGCGCGTTGTTGTGTGTGAGTCTGAAATCTTCAGCTAAAACACTGTAGCCCAGCAATGAGGCTCCATGATCTTCACAATATGCCTTTGTTTTTGTTTTTATAAGTCAAGAGTATGCAGCTGATGAAAGACTGTCACAGATTTCCTGCAGAGCACTCCCAGTCTGAATCTTTCTCTCATGCCACCAGAATGAATCAGTCTGCAGACAGCAGTTCTTAGCAAAGATACTTTATTACCAGGGCTGTAGCACCCACCAGAATGAGGGAACTCATTACTTTTAGAAAATTATTCTGAGGTTTGAAGTTCTTTTACAGCCCCAAACTGGAGAAACTGCAAAGCTCCACATTTCTTTTTTAATGAGAATGAATGCACTGGATCTCTTTAATTAGACAGAGGTGGAAATGTATTAATTACCAGAGGACAACTCTCCATCTTCAAGTAATGGTACAGATGGACTGGCCTGAGCTCCCAGTGGTAATAAAACATTGTGGCTTGTGGACTAACAGCCTTAGTGCCTGCTGGGATGAAAAAAACTGGTGGGTGTTTCCAAACCTTCACTATCATGAAGTACCATGAACAGGAACAAATGCTGTACACTTTTGGAATGCTTATTTTCTAATTAGACACAGCATTTCTATCGAATCTTACTGATTTACACATGCAAAATAATTGGTTGTTCCATTTTCCTCTCCACTTCCACACCATCCACATTTTAGCAGCAGCTGTCTAGAGGATGGAGGCAGTAGACTATGTTTAAAACATTGTTACTTCCATTTTTGAGTGGTTTAACTTTAAAGTATTATTTGCTGAGTCTAGGAGTTTGTGAGAAGCGTGGTTGCTAAAAACCACGCTGAAACTGGAGGAGAGGAAAGTGATAATCGGAACAGCCTGATTTTTAAGTGGGATAGTGAATTAACTTATTCAGCTGGAGGTCCATTCTGCTGTTGTCTTTATCAGCTGTTGTCATTCCATCATCTGTTACAAATACCTAAATAAATTAAATGCAGAAAAACATTGGACATCAAAAATATTGACTAGAATTCAGAGTGGTTGGGAACAGTTGCAGGGCCTATGGCTCGAACAGGGAATGAGCAATTGTTCACAACAGCAGTAAAAGCCTGAGAACAGAGCAGCCTTTCTGGAGTTGAAGGGTAATTATTGACATCAGGACTTGCAAAAACATCGGAACTTTATTGTTAAGAGCAGATCGTACATCTGTGTGCTGAATGTACATTTTTCTTCCTCTAAACACTGCATGAGGCTTCAAAGAGGCCCTAGGTATTCCCTGGCCCTGATCATTTTTATTTTTATATTTGACAAGTGAAGAGCAGCTAAAGAAAGTCTCGTTACATTAGCCAAGGTGATTTAGTCAGTGGAGGGGAGTAATACTAGCTTCACTATCTCTGCAGCTCCGAGGTTTTCTTTATCAGCTTGAGTGGTGCATTAACTCATGTTTTTGAGCAATTCCACAAAAATTGTACACCAGAGAGTGTTTGAAATTTTGTGAGAAAATTTGTATTTTCTAAAGCTGCATCTTTTTGTGTGCTTGTGTGATATCGACAGCAGTCTTTAGAGCAAGGAGATGATGTTATGTAGTCACACTGTGGATGTGTATGTCTGTCCTTTTCCCTTTTTCTCACTGTGAATGTTTCAATTCCTTAGCTGATTTCATCAGTCTTTAAGAGAGGATTAAGTCTCCAGTATACAAAGTTTTTGCAAAAGTTCTCTGAGATGTATGGTGAAAGAGCATAAGGATCCACATATATCTGACCTCCTCTACGCCCTGTCTTCTCCTTCCAAAAGACATGTGGGGCAGAAATTGTGAAATTGTCACAGGGCAGCTGCAGCAGCGTGGTGGGCTGGGCAGTGGAAAAGTGTTTGACTGCTGTCCAATGGGTTGAACTACGAATATATATGTCCTGGCCAGTCAACTCTGTTCATGTAGCCCTGGTCCCTACAAAGGTCGTGATGTCTCTTGGCCCACCAGCAAGCTGGACAAAGATGTTGAAGGATATGGGTAGGAGAAGAGAGAGTAGGAGGGACATAAGGATGTTGCGATAGAGTACTGAGGAGTCCTGCAGTGAGGAGAAATGAGGGAACTGAGGTTATCGTGGTTGGGCTTTAGGTGATTTGAGTACGAGTTCATTGTTGTGATTCGTTTGAAGGTTCAGTCAACCGTGAAGCATAAATCCAGTGGAAAACAGAATTAATTAGTGATGAAGCTCATAGAGTTACTTGTTGATAGTGTGTTGCATTCCTCTGCTTAGTTCGCTTTGCCACATCAGGAAAGTGTTCTTTTCAGACCTAGTTATATGAAAGGTCATCTTTTTGACCCAAAAATGCTTACGTAATGGCTTTGAATGATGGATTGCTCTGTATCTTAACTTAATGACAGTGGCACTTGAAAAATGTGGTGGTGATGTATGGATGAGAAAAACAGGGCTAAGATCCTGGTCTCATGCCAGGATCATGTTAGTCAGGCTCTGGTGTATTCTGTTTTGTTGTGTTCAAGTACGTGCACAGGACTGCTCAATGCTGCACTCAGAGCACCTGACATCTGCAGTCATATTGAACAGTTCATTGGCCTAACTCTGATCTAATAGTAGCATAAATCAGCAGTGATTTGATTGGAATTGACAAAGATAGAGCAATATATTTAATGTGGTGATGTCAGAATCAGGTTCCTAGGATTTGATCTGACTTCAGTGTGCTCATGCAGTAACTGGAAGAAGTGTTAACTGTGAAACAATAGGGTCATTGCTTTTTTTTTACTTACAGTTTTTACCGCTGGCTCTGAAGAGTTGGAGTCTTGTGGGAAGCACTGTAGGCTTCAGGCCTCCATTTATTCCTATGCCAGGAGCAACGCTGGTAGCTGAAATGTGAGCTTCTTTAGAGCTCTGTAAATGACCTCCCCTTGGTCTCTGAAGATCATCCTCTCACTGGATAAGAGGCAGCTTGAATATAGGCTGTTTTTTAGAGCTAGCTTTAATGCTTAGGACCAGTGGGCATCCTGTTGCAAGAGTGGATATGCCCTTTTTTACCCTACATTTAATACTTCCTGAGTCACATCAGGTTTGGAAATGAGTTCTAGCAGAACCGAACCATCCTCTTCTGCCTTTAAATCCAGTAGTTCTGTTCAGTTTCAAAATTGTGCAGCTCTGGGCTTTCTGAATTGCAGCTCTGGGTATTTGTGATGGGGATCCTCCATTATGTTTTGCCACTCACCTCAGTTTCTAATGGTCTGCTTACTTATATTCAATATTTTTTTGTCTTCAATCAGTTAGAGATTACTCTTCTGACTGTGGCCTAACCATGTAACAATTTTCTCCTTTTGGGAAGGATGCCACTGGCTGGAAACATCCGTCTTCTACAAATAGACAGCCATGGCTCTCACCTTTTACCATAGCTAACAATGTCTATACGCCAGATATGAGTCAGAAGTAATTTCTGTCTCTGCACAAATGGTGTTAGCATCTGACTGAGCAAAGAGCCCTGCACTGCTGTGCAGAGGTCCTCAGCACTGCCATCCTGTTAGGCTGGCAGGCTGACTCCTATGGTTTCAGCGGAGATCAAGGATTCACAACAACATCTCGACTGAGAACAGGTCCAGGAGTCTCCTTAGGACTCCTCAAATGACAGCCTACTCAGTGGGAGGGAATGAAGTTGTCATGTTACAACCAATGATTTCATTTTAACCTTGAGAAAGATCTGCCCTGTTAGTGGGGAAAAAAATGAAAGAAGTTGGAAAATAATCTGATAACTTCATTGCTTTAAGGCAATTTTGAAGTGAAAGAAGGGAAAAAACAAGACATTTTCTAATAAGAAAGATGGAAAAGTGAGGGAGAAAACACTAAAACTAATTGTAGCGTGTCATGATACTACTAGATAGGCGCATTTTCCTTTAAGTTAATGGAAGATTTTGCCAGCAAATCATAGCACCATGCTTTCTTCCCTCTTCTGGCAGTAAATAGGTAACACTCACTTTCACAGAATCACAGAGTAGTAGGGTTTGGAAGGGACGTCTGTGGGTCATCTAGTCCAACCCCCCTGCCGAAGCAGGGTCACCTACAGCAGGCTGTAGAGGACCCTGTCCAGGCGGGTCTTGAATATCTCCAGAGAAGGAGAATCCACAAACTCTCTGGGCAATCTGTTCCAGTGCTCCGTCACCCTCAGAGGGAAGAAGTTCTTCCTCATGTTCAGATGGAACTTTCTATGCTTCAGTTTGTGCCCATTGCCCCTTGTCCTGTCACTGGGCACCACTGAAAAGCGCCTGGCCCCGTACTCTTGACACCCATCCTTCAGATATTTATAAGCATTTATTAGGTTCCCTCGCAGCCTTCTCCAGGCTGAACAAGCCCAGTTCCCTCAGCCTCTCCTCGTAGGGCAGATGTTCCAGTCCCCTCATCATCCTTGTAGCCCTCCGCTGGACTCTCTCCAGTAGTTCCTCATCTTTCTTGAACTGGGGAGCCCAGAACTGGACACAGTACTCCAGATGGGACCTCACTAGGGCAAAGTAGAGCTGGAGGAGAATCTCCCTCGAACTGCTGGCCACTCTCTTCTTATGCACTCCAGGATACCATTGGCCTTATTGGCAACCAGGGCACACTGCTGTCTCATGGTTGACCTGTCATCCACCAGAACATCCAGGTCCCTCTCCGCAGAGCTGCTCTCCAGTAGGTCAGCCCGTGGCTGTACTGGTACTTTCTCTTGTGATGTGATAGTGCCCAGCAGCTTTTAGAAAGGGTTGCTTTGTGTTGCCACTTGCCTGAGAGCAGTTCTCCTGCCCTGACGAAAGCGATGTTTGTGTCATGTTCTGGTTTATAAACAAAATGTTCTATTTCATGTATAAAATGTGAAATGACTTACCATGAGAGTTTGATTAAAGTAGTTGACCAAGAATCGCGTGTGTGGAATTAGTTTTTCTTTGATATCAAAGACCCTTTGGCATGGGTTTTTTTTGTCAGATGAGAGAACAACTGTGCAGATAAATGACTTCAGTCTCTATCTGTCTCAAATAGCATATGTGATGTGAGAAGTGCTCAGAGGATTTTGGTCTGGAGACATTTTTTTCATGCCAAGTTGATGTAAGAACACTACAAAACAGTTTATGTAGCATTTAGGCTGATATAGAGCCAGGTGGGGTGCTTGTCTGAAGGCCTAAGTGTTTGCAGCCATCCCAAAAAGCACATCTGTAGGTCACTAAAATGCATGCTGTCTTGCCATATAGCTGTTGGATACTGAACTGTACTGAGAATTTGCACGTGTGAGTAGTGATGACAGTGCTAGCATTAGGCACCTTATAAGTATGTAGCACTGCCTAAAATGTGTGTTCATCACAGCTCCCTACGGTGTGCCACGTGCCATGTATTTCCCACACTGAGGTTCCATTAGCTCGAGAAGTAACAAACATATGGATACTTCAGGCTGGGAGAAATTATCTCTGCCCCAGGGTATTACCACAAACTTTTGGCAGTCAACAACTGGCACTGCCTGGCCAGTTTGATACAGTGAGTACTACCAACAGGATTAGAGGAACCAGCCAGAGGAGTTTAATATTTTCTAAGCAGTTTATTAAGATTCTTTGGACAAAACCCATTTATACTCATATTTTTTCAGAACCGTATTTTCAAATATGGTTTATAGTCTGAGAGCTGTCTCAAAGTAGCTATAATTAAAACCTGTAAAACTGTAGCCTGTACATTCTTTAAGAATAGCAGAGGTAAATTATGCTCTGGTCTATATATGGATTATACCTAACAGCTGAGTTTCAGATATGTGACTGAGAACAAAATGTGTCTTGTAGCTTTCTTTTCAGATAGTGAAAAACTGGATCATAATTCATTTCATTCTTATATTAATCTCATCTCTGTAGTACTTGAGTGTCTTGTAATACTACTATCAAAGTAATGCCTGTTATATGTTTGCTCTTTCAGTTTCTTAGGGAGAGAAACAAGCAAAAAGAAAAGTTTTGAGTTTCAACTATATGAAATGTGTCTTTTTACAGATGAATGTGCACACACCCAAACCGATATATTTATATCTAAGTTACTTTACTCAGTGATCACACATGTCACTGGAAGTAGGTATGTCTGGTTCAGTTCAATCAACTGATACTCTGAAAATTTTTTTCAGGTCTCTTATACTTCATACTTAGGCATCTTACATGGGAGTGTAGCCAAGATGTCTTATTGCTACATGATGTACTATGAAATCAACACACAGTACAGACTAAACTAAAACTGGTGTTAGATAAACAGACCCAAGCATGGTGTAAGTCTGGATGACCTGAATGGATGTGTCATATATTGCTATGAGTTATTGATGACCTTTCATTATTCACAAGTGGCTCAGGTTCCCTCCACCACTTCTGAGCTATGAGATCATTAATAATGTGTGCAAATAAATAACACATCTTGAGTCAGCTCATTGTATTTCCTATTGCTCCCTCTTTTCCTCCATGTATGGTATGTATACATGTAATAATTGTTTCAGAAACAGCGAAAGTCCCACTAGCAGCTGTTGGGAAGAAAGTTATATCTCATAGTTATATCATTGGAGTGCTATATTTCATAGCTGTGAGGTTATAGTCATAAAATATATCCTTTTAATGTGTTAATAAAAACTTCTGCAGTTATTTAAGCCAATAGGACTATTGTATTCAAAATATCTACACTTTACAGTGCAGTCACATCCACTGGATTAAATTCTACCCTGACTTACACACTGAACTCACTGGAAATTGCAAATGCCATCATCAGTCAGTACAAAACTGACTCTGAAAATCTGGGTATGGTGGAATCACACCGGGGATGAATTGATCCAGCAGTTAATGTCTTTTGACCCTACATGTGCTGTAGCCTCAGTTATCATTTGCCAAGTCTTCTCTCTTTTAGCTTGGAGTGACGCAACTCTATCCGCCAATAGCTAAAATGATCTCAAGTCCATTGAAGTTAAATCTTTGCATTGAATCCAGTAGGCTTTGGATCAGCTCCTAAGAGCAGCTGCCATCTTGGAAAAAAAGCTATGTGAAAATTGTCCTTGATTTCATTATTAATGATCTTTGCCCTGAAGTGACTTCATCCCATGCTTTTCCAATACTGTATTTAAATGCTGTTTTTCATTCCACATTGTTCATGCAGCTTTTGAGGTCTGTTCTCATCATTGGGTTTCTTACTGCACTAATAAGAAAAATATTGCCGTTTGTAATCTCTTCTTTCATCTTTGTGTTTATTATCTTTTGAGAATGTATGCAGTTCCATGGGTCAGTCATGCCAGTGAAAGAAGTTTTGTCATATCACTCAACCTTCCCGCTTGTAGCTGCACTGCCTTTTATTTCAGTTTCTGATAGGCTTCTTCCTGGAAAATGCTGTAGTAATTGAAACAATAAGACATATCCATGCAGGAAGAAAGCTGAAGGCTATAATGTTCTTACTGATGCATATATGGCAGTGCCCTCATGGCTCACTGATTGGTTATTTAAGGCTATTTCAGCCCATGGGCAGTAATCCATTGTACCAGTAGACAAGTATGACAGTGTTGTTAATCAGACTGATATCAAATTGAGAAACCTCTGTATTAACCTGATGTCTGTATCCACAAATTTAGCTTTTCAATCAGTCAGCAGAATCCTTAAAAAATAGTATAAGTAGATGAATGTTATTTAGACTATTTCTTCTTTTCGATACTAATTGCACTGCGTTAAAGAAAAACTACCAGTGTGATAAGAAATATCTGCCCAAGTGAGTCTTCATTCTGACACCTTTAGTCATGCTGGATGGTCCTTCATTCCAGATCTGAACAGGAACAATTCACTCCTCCCACTGAGCATCTTCTTGGAGAGGGTTTTTCACTGAAAAGTAATTTTCACAGTTCATTGTACCCAGGGTGGGAAAGCCCAGAAGTAGGAACTTGCTACTGTTTTCTGTATGGCCTATGCTGTTTAGCACAACCAGCAGTGCTTTGCTGCAACCCGTAAGGGATTAACTTAATTTACCTGAAGACAGCTATCCAGTGGAAATTCTTTGAGAAGGAGTTTGGATGAGAGAGAGAGAAAGAGAAAGAGAAAGAGAAAGAGAAAGAGAAAGAGAAAGAGAAAGAGAAAGAGAAAGAGAAAGAGAAAGAGAAAGAGAGAAAGAGAGAGAAAAGTACTTGAAATCAAGATGTGTTGCTCCTAAGACAACAGGGAAGGTCTGGACGGTGGTCCTCTCTCTGGAATGAAGCAGTGCTGGTGTCCATAGCAACTATCTGAGATGATAGCTGAGCTATTTGAGATTGTATGAGTGCATTCACTGAAGATTCACTTTCCATATATCCCAAAGTGATCAGGAAACCTGATACTTCCCAAAACTGCTACTGAAGTCACTGCCGCTGTTAAATCACACTGGCTACATTCTTCAAATTGAAGTGTCCTTCCCTTTAAATAGGATTTTTGGGGGCTGCCCAAAACATGAGTCATTTCTTCGCAGACAGTTTTTCAAAAATTGCTGCTTCTATGTTAGCAGATACCCATCTTTCTGCTAAATAAGCCAAGAATTCTGTGAGTTGTACTAACCGCGTGGAGTAAATCACCCTTTGGCCCCTGAGTGCAGCAACCTTTCCACTCTAGCCACGAAGTAATTGATGGAGTAGCACAGGAAAGCTTGGATTCTTGCTGTCTGGCAAAATAATAAATAAAAATGTATCATCTCTTAATGGACTTAGGAGAGGTGAGTAACTTAAATCTGGAAAACATATGACAGCAGCAGCCACCTTCTGTTTTTTTTGCTTGGACAGTAGAGGAAAACATTGCTTTAAAATTTCATCTAAATATCCTCCCACATGAAATGAAAAATAATTTCTAATCCATCTAAGAAAATGTAACAAGCATGTTTTGTTCAGGCTAACAAGTTTCAGTACTACCCAGAAGGGTACTGGTCAAGCTTCCACCAATGGAAATCAGCGGGGAGTCTTTCTGTTGACTCTAATTGGGGTTTATTGTGTTGCTCAGTGCTGATTTGAGAATAATGGGGAAGCTGGCAACCAAAAGCTACTCTGATTCATTAGAACAAGGGGCAGATTTACCCATTGTAGAAGTGCATAGATAACCGGTTTCTGAGAATTTTGATTAAGAAACTAAAAACTTACCCATGGCCTCTTTAACATGAACGGGGAAAATCCTACCAGCACTAGCATGTGCAGGACCGAGGCTTTAAAACCAACATAGAGAAATGGCTGGAGAAATGGGCTAACAGGAGCCTCACAAAGTTCAACAAGAGGAAGTGCAAAATCCTGCACTTGGGGTGCAACAACCCCAGGCATCAGCATATACTATGTGGCACCTAGCTGGAAAGCAGCTTGGCAGAAAAGGACTTGGGAGTCCTGGTGAACAACAAGTAGACCATTAGCCAGCAATGTGCTCTTGTGGAAAACAAGTCAAATGGGGTCATGGGTTACATTAGAATAATAATCCGGTCTACGCAGCACTGGTGAGGCCACACCTGGAGTGCTGTGTCCAGTTCTGGTCTCCTTGGTACAAGAGAGACAAGAAGATACTGGAGAGAGTCCAATGAAGGCCCACAAAGAGGATTAAAAGACTGGAGTACCTCTCCCATGAGGAAAGGCTGGGAGAGCTGCGACTGTCCAGCCTAGAGAAGCGAAGGATCAGAGGGGATCTCATCCATGTATATAAATATCTGAAGGGCAAAGAGGATGAAGCCAGACTCCTTTCAGTGGTGCTCAGTTACAGGACCCAAACTGAAACACAGGAAATTCCCTCTGAACATCAGGAAATGCTTTTTTACTGTGAGGGTGACCAAGCACTGAAACAGCTTGCCCAGGGAGGTTGTGGAGTCTCCCTCCTTGGAGGTATTCAAAAGATGACACACGGTCCTGGGCAGCCTGCCATAGGTGGCCCTGCTTGGGCAGGGGGGTTTGGAACAACCACTCTGTGATTCTGCAATGAGTGGAAGAGAATTAAGGTGCAGCAGATGGTAGTTGTCTTCAAAATGGAGACTGTGAAGAGCACACATAGCCTCAACAGAGATTATTCCACTGATTGTGACTTTCAGTCACGCTGGGACAGCAATGGTAATAAAATACATGGCAGGGGCAGAGGACGAGGAAACCCAGTCAAGACTACTCAGAAGCTGTTACACTCAGTAACTGTTTGTTGTTGGTATTATTGGCATGGAATAAGGGTAAACTAGATGAATTTGTGTGTATGGTGTGAATTAGTCATCAAGGTTAAAGAGAATGGAGGTTAAGAAGAAATAAAGTTTTCTCTCTTTTTTTTTTCTTTTTGTAGAGAAATGGTTCTCTTCTACATCAATGAAGCAAATAAAATCCTTATCCTTGACTTTTAATGATTACTAGATAGAAAATCCAGGAAAAATCCATTATGAATTGAGAATGTGCAAGTAATTAGTGACAACTCGAGACTGAGACAATGAATAACTTTATGTGGTGGGTTGACCCTGGGTCGATGCCCACCAAAGCTGTTTTATCATTCCCCTCCTCAGCTGCACAGGAGAGAGAAAATAAGAAAAAAGGCTCCTGAGCTGAGATAATGACAGGGAGATCACTCAGCAACTACCTTCACAGGCAAAACTAACTCGACTGGGGGAAAAATAATTTAATTATTACCAATCATATCAGAAAAACTAAATCTTAAAACACTTTCCCTTCCCCTCCCTTCTTCCCAGGCTCAACTTCATGCCCGATTTTCTCTACCTCCTCCCCCTGAGTGGCGCAGGGGGGTGGGGAATGGGGACTGTGATCAGTTCATCACACTGTTGTCTCTGCCCCTCCTTCATCCTCAGGTGGAGGACTCCTCACTCCCCCATGGGAGACAGTCTTTCACAAACTGCTCCAACGTGGGTCCTTCCCATGGGCTGCAGTTTTTCTTGAGCTGCTCCAGCGTGGGTCCGTTCCATGGGGTGCGGTCCTTCAGGAACAGGTCGCTCCAGCGTGGGTCCCCCAGGGGGCCACAAGCCCTGCCAGCAAACCTGCTCCAGGGTGGACTCCTCTGTCCATGGGGCTACAGGTCCTGGCAGGAGACTGCTCCAACACAGGCTTCCCACGGGCTCACAGCCTTCTTCGGGTGCATCCACCTGCTCCAGCATGGGGTCCTCCATGAACTACAGACAGATATCTGCTCCACCACGGACCTTCAAGGGGACTGCCTGCCTCACCATTGTCTTCTCCACTTGCTGCAGGGGAATCTCTGCTCTGGCGCCTGGAGCACCTCCTCCCCCTCCTTTGTCACTGACCTTGGTGACTGCAGAGTTTTTTCTCTCACATAGTCTCACTCCTCTCTCCAGCTGCTGTTGTGCAGTGGGGTTTTTTTCCCGCTTCTTAAATATATTATCAGCAAGGTGCTACCATGGTCGTGGATGGACTCAGCCTTGGCCAACAGTGGGTCCATCTTGGAGCTGGCTGGCGTTGGCTCTGTCGGACTCCAGGGAAGCTTTTGGCAGCTTCTCACAGAAGCCACCCCTGTATTCCCCCTTCTACCAAAACCTTGCCATGCAAACCCAATATGCTTTCTAAAGTGTCTCTTGAAAAGATAAAAATGTTGCTAGTTTTGCAGAATTCCATCATATGGTTACTTCAGGATAACAACAAAACAGCTAGGAAATACAGACTGCATCTTAGCCAGCTAAAATACTTACCAAACCGTGGGCAGCTACTTCTTAGAAGATGAGAGCGCTGGGAAACGACTGGAATGAGAACAGAAGCACACTAGTAATCCTCAAATAAGGAATATTCTTAGTAATTGCCTTTTTTAAAAGTACTTTAATCCAATGCTGAACAGCTGATAAGCAAAATGATTTTTGAACATCTATAAGACAATAAAATTACGATCAATAACCAGCACTGATTTGTCAAGATTAAATTTTGCCAGACAAACCATTTTTATAGCCTAATTAGTGGATGAAGAAAATGAGGTAAATGTTATATTGAAGGTCAGAGTCTCAGCTGGAGAAAGGAAACATAGCCATATTGACTTCATCATACCTATTAAAGTAAGTTGATGATCAACATTTATACTTTAGAACAGCATTTCTCTAAGTCTAATAAAGTTTTACCTGAAAAATTAATTTTTTTCTAAACCTTTCATATAACATGAAACCTGAGCAAAAAAGTACAAAACCAAGCGACTTGGAATGCTTTTAGGTGTTGCAAAGATTGTTTCTAAAAAACTTCTTATTTCCTGACCTTGTTAATAATCCAGGAAAGGTCCAAATTTTATTAATGCAGCCTGGTATGTGTTATGAACATTTGGAAAACAGAATAAAAAAAATATACTAAGTTAGGCAGAAAAGCTGGGCCATAATACAAATATGATATTTTTAGGGGAAATAATTCAAAATACTGATATTCAGAATGAAGAAGAAATCTGAGAGCAATAAAGCCATTTCGCTTGCGTGAACAAAGATCTAAGCTCAATTTTTTTTTATGTGTATTTTGACATATAATCTGTACCTTCTACATATATGTTTCCATTTGAATTAAATTAATTCAATGGCAGGATTTCCACTCTTTTCTTTATATTATTATTTACTGAAAGAATTACTTGGTGTTGACATTACATGCACAGTTAGTGGCATATTTGTTAATATTCATAACTAAAAATATTTTAATAAGTAGAATAAAAACTCCATTTTTTTACAAGCTACAGGACTAGAGACAAGATTTAGATGCAGACAATCAAGGAGAAAATGAAAGGGCAATGACACAATACTGGCCAGCTTGATAAGCAATGATTTTGGTGGAAGTGATGTGAATCCATTCATTATTGTCTCGAGGAGGTGCCTCTGCTCTCAGGTTAATGCTGGTCAGAGCCTACTCTCGAGGTCACATTCTCCAACCATTTGCTGGATGAGCAGTCAGTTGTATCTTGGACATTACTTCAGCCCAAGGTCTGGAGTTCTCTAGAGAAAAATCCAAGTATAGTCATCATATCATGATGGTATGATGTAATCATACAAAATAACTCAGATTGCAAGGATCCTCCGGTCCAACTCCCCCCAAAAAGCAGGAGTTACAATTAGACAGTTAACAATTTAGAGTTACATTAGGTTATTCCAGGTTTTAACAAAACTTCACGCAGGCCCACAAAGTAATACAGGTGAAAATGGTGTAGACTGTATCGCCTCTGATATTCCATAGCTCTCTTTGTTTCTCAGGTAGATACAAGTTTGTATCCCCAGGTGCTCCCATAAAACCAATGCTTTTTGATATGAAGCAGTTGCTTTTTTGGCAGCACTGATAGGAACATCACAAGAATAAACTGTTGTCATTGCGCTGCAGGAGTAGCTAAGCATAAACAAAGGAGGAAAGGCCAGCTTCATCCTCCTGGGTGTTTGCAAGAAAATAGTCAGAAATATTTGTTACTGGAAACTCACATGTCCAGACTTGCATTTAGAATATATGCAGTGTTACTGTTCCCGTGCTACAGTTTGTAGTGAGAATGCCGGGCAATTATGAAAGTGAAATTTGCTTTTTCTGCACTGTGTGCAACATTTATTTAAAGTGAATTGTTCCAGGGAACATCTTTGCCAAGAAACTCTTTCAGGAGATAATTTAAGGAAAATGAGCACCAAAGAATGGAAATTATGGGATTGAATTCTCCTAATTCAAACGGAAAATGTCTTCATGGTTTCTACCCAGCAGGTAATGCATATGTTTATTGCATTATAGAAATTACAGAGCTAGTTAAATTATTTCACTATTTTTGCCATTCTGAAGATCTTTCCATTCCTTGTGATGTGAAATTGATACTTTTTCTTCTTATTTTGCAATGTATTTCTACAGATTTTTGCCAGCATTTTTATGAAATCACTTTAGAAAATTCGTGTTTACTAATAGTCTGTTTTCCTCCTGAAAGTAGTGAAAATAATGAAAGCTACAATGTTAAAATACAATTTAAAAATATTGATATTATTTCTACAGATTTTTGCCAGCATTTTTATGAAATCGCTTTAGAAAATTCGTGTTTACTAATAGTCTGTTTTCCTCCTGAAAGTAGTGAAAATAATGAAAGCTACAATGTTAAAATACAATTTAAAAATATTGATACATGCAGATGCCAAAGTTTTAATAGCAAGTACTGATATTGCTTGAAACATTCCCTTTATAAAAGTATAGGCCATTTTTTCAACAACCTCGTGACACAAGATTTGCTAAGAGCTATCATAAATCATAGAATTATGGAAAAGTTCAGGCTGGAGGGGACCTCCTGCAGTCTTGTAGTTCAGCTCTAAGCAGGGCTAGTGTTGAAGTTAGACCAGGTTGCTCACAGTCTTGTCCAACTGCATTTTGAGTATCTCCAGGATGGACATCTCACAGTTTCTGTAGGCAATTTGTGCCAGTGCTCAACCACTATCCTCGTAAAACTTTTTCCTTACTTCTAATCTGGGCCCCAGCAGGACACGCTATTCCAGACGTATCTTCAGAAGTCCTGAGTAGACAGAAATAACCACTTTATTCAGTCTGCTGCCTACCCTTCTGCTACTACAGCTCGGTATGTGCTTAGCCTTCATTCCCACGAGGTCACAGTGTGAAGTTGGCTTGTATTGGGTTTGCATGGCAAGGTTTTGGTAGCAGAAGGGCTACAGAGGTGGCTTTTGTAAGAAGCTTCCAGAAGCTTCCCCTGTGTCCAATACAGCCAATGCCAGATGGCTCCAATATGGACCCGCTGCTGGCCAAGGCCAAGCCCATCAGTGATGGTTGTAGAGCCTCTGTGATAACACAGTCAGGAAGGGGGGGGGG
>Ga0065711_1039986_pt1 | contig 17337 bp, 5 predicted proteins | sample Hoacrofraction12_FD_59098 | JGI IMG/M metagenome (GOLD analysis project Ga0065711, IMG submission 59098) | Hoatzin crop microbial communities from Cojedes, Venezuela - Epithelial fraction 12 v2 (version 2) | ecosystem: Host-associated > Birds > Digestive system > Esophagus > Crop | place... | reverse complement strand
CAGACACAGCAGTTCCCCAACTCCCTGAATTATTTTCAAATGCCTTAGCAGTGTTCAAGCACAATACAAATTGTGACACAGGAGATCTCTTTACAAAACACTGAAGTTGGCTGCCTCCTATTATATATCCTGTCTCCACAGAATACCTTTTGAGACAGCATAAATCATGCCAGGAAGCCTAGTCATGTGCCCATCTCTGATTCAGAGGAGCAGCCTGAACACCTGAATTAACAGACCCTGGTTGTTGTCTTCCCAGTGCTTTTCACTCTTAGCAGAACTGCAAGTGACCCATGTCTAAGGGAATGACACGTACCTATGTGCAGAAGAAAAGGATGTAGCTCAGCAGAACACTTGCCTGTTCACATTTGTGCTGCAGCTCACTATCACCTTGCTTTCGGCAGCACAACGTTACATAGAGATGTGCTGTGAAGCAGGTCACTGAAAAGATCCAGGCTAAAAATAACCTGCCAAGAAAAACAAGAAATTGTTCTTCCTCTGATCATTTTCAGCAATGTGGTCTCTTAAGAAGCAACTTCTTGATGGGGTTGGGCATGCAGGAGAGGAGCTTTTAGGCTTGCTTGTTACCAAGTGCTACTGCACTCTGAGCAGCCGCCACTGCTTAGTGTGCCGTAATCCCATCCGCAAGACCTTTCTGTCCCTGCGTGGTTAATTAAGTGACCTTCAGAAGCTCAACAGGATGTGGGAGGATGACTCATCCCTAGCCTCACTAATTTCAGTTCTCAGACTGAGCTGGATAAAAACTGCCCAGGTTTGCACAGAACTGCACAATCAGTGTCTCTTTACATCCTTCCACCTTTCTTCCTGGGTTTGCTCATGAAGCTAAGGTCCTGTCAAAGAAAAGCCGTTAAGTCTCCCATAGCATGGTTCCTGGCAGTGAAGTTGTCCTAGTCAGCCTGCATTCTGCATTGTTACATTCCCCCTGTAATTTCAGGGGTTTGTGGAGTTCTTCTTCATTTCTTTTCATGAAATGCCCTGAAAGAAAATCTATATTCTGCCTTCCGTCCAGCAGATACAGAATTTCAATGGAGAATTAAGTGATTCATGTCATCTCTACTGAGTATAAAACACTGGGGATCTGTCTGACACAATATAATCAAACTGTGGATCATCTGTAAGATGTCCGGAGGGATTTCTTAAGCATTAGACATCCTTTGGCACCTCCGTTACTCAGGTATCTTTCATCATCCTAGCAAGCAATCCTACAGCATTAGGTGTATAAACAACTTAGAAGTTGGGTGCCTCTTTCTCCATGGGTATAAATCACTAGTTTTCTTCATTTCTACCACATAAGTTTCCAGCGTTTTCTGATACTCTTATTGCTGTTTGCGGGGTTTGCTGAAAGAGCCTCCAGAGGAAAAAAAGGAGATACCACTCCCCTGCACTAAGCAATACTGTGGTTTAAATACGTGCCTACCTAATAGTGAAAAATGTAGAATAGGTAGGTAATGAAGTCCTTGCAGTGGCTGGATAATTGTACTTGTCTCAAAAACAAAGCAAAAAAATAAGCATACGTGATGAATGGTTCAGTGCAATGAATACAAATACTAGGCTATTATGTATTGAAGTTAATAGCAAGCAAATGTTAGTAAGATGGCTCGAAAGGAACAAGAGTAGGAATGTCTGATAGAGTTTAGATATTCATCAAACAAATGTGAGTCGTTAGTGAAAGTGTCACAAAAGAAGAATGGGTGATATCATGCAAGGTGCAAGGTAAGTCATCATCAGCCTTTGATTCAGTACCCATGCAAAGCACGTCCTCCCCAACCCCCCTGGCAGTTATAAACCAATATATTTTGTTGTCTTTCAGTGCTACATCCTACAGCCTGTTTTGGTACAATTTGCTCATTTAACCATCCACATACGAATGGGGAGTGGATTTTTATCCTGTGCCAAAACTGATTAAGGCTTCTGGCTCTGGTTGCGTAATGGCAGAAACCTTGAGAAAATGGTATTTATATGGTCACCTCCACAGTCCTCACTTTGTCCCATCTCCAGCATCGCCTGTCACTATGTGCTCTGACTCAGCATTGCCATACGCTCACCTGCCTGTTGTCTGCAGTGAGGAGCTCTTGCTCTGTATGACCCAGGATCATCTTGTAAGGACCTGTAGAGTTTTCTGCAGAATTTGGGGGGTAGCTAATAAGCATCAGCAATCAGTGGAGTGGAGGTGTTAGGGTTAATGGTAGTACTGCAGTTGCACTTTATTGTCCTTATGCTTTTTCTGCACCATGCTGAGCACAGCCAAACTTCCCCTTGCACCTTGACTTTTGTAGTCTAGCTCTGACATCTACAAAATACGTGGGTCTAGCCGGATTCACACGTCCAGCTGAGGTGCAGCACAGCTAATAGCAGAGAATGGGTGCTGCTCTCTACAACTTTTTTGGGTTCCAATGCTGGGTGTTCTCCCTGTCCCAGAGAAAGCCGCCGTAGCTTTCCTACCAACACACCTTGTCCTGTTCACCATTTCATCACCAGACAAGCCCTGGGAATTCCATTCCAATTCTGATGCTGTTCGTGACCATGAAGCAACTCGGCTGGGGATTTTCCTCGTGATTTACAAAGCCAGGAGAAAAGCTTTGCTTTTTCAACACGTGTTGATGAGTACAGCTCGAAAATACTCTTAATGTCTAGAGTTTAGACACAGATCACGAAGTTCAGATGCTTATCTGAAATTACTTTAAATTGACTGTATTACTCGCTTTCCTTCCTGCAAGCAATGAAGAGATGTACACAAGGAGGGGGGGAACACATGTGGCCTGGCAGAAGTTTTCTGAGGTCAAAAATTATTAGATTTTGACTAGTTCCCATTTTTCACCTCCCACTTTAAACTTTTTGAGGGAGGGCAGCTGGTGTCAGCCAGATCTTTTCAGACTTCACATCGTGCTGTAACTAAGCAGCCATCCACTTCAATGGTAAGGGATGATAATTGCAGGTCCTAGGCTGCAGACTGACGTCAGCTCTTCTGAGGAGGATGCTGACTGCTTAATGAATATCAGTAGACACTATTTAGCTTCTGCTCAAAAAAGAAAACTCCAAAATGGCTTTTAGGCAGCAGTCAGCATCCATTATCTTCTTTCTGATGATAATTCATAGATGTTTGTCCTTTCATTTGAGAAAAAGAGGCCCTGGGAAGAGTTCACTTCCAGAGCAGCAACTTCAAGTATGATTATGTGGCAAGGAGAACAAGGTGACATACGGGTCTAATTACAGGGTCCTTTTCTAGGAGAAAATTAATTTGTTACATGCTCAGCATGGTACGGATGGTCTCGTACTGATTCCTTGCAGAGCCTGTTTATTTTCTTTAAGACATATCGTTTATAATTCTCTCTGTAAAGCTTAGAAAGGTGTATTCCCTCCCTTCATGCTGCTCCTTTCCCCTCATTTAAGGTTTTTGGAATGTTGGGCTGCTTAGGTGTGCTGGGGGTAGGGGGTTGTTTCCTTTTTTTAATAGTATGAAGAGATGGAATTGATATTGGGTTCCATCTCCGTGTGTGTTTCTAAGGTCCTACTGTGGACATTTGCACATGCAAATTCAGAGTTAACTCAATATTTATAAAACCCTGAAGCAGAGGAAACGGAGCTGTAGGCTATTGCTTGTTCTGGTACTGCACCATTCCTGTATTCTTGCCTTCTTCCCACCACCAAATTCCCTCACAGGGAGGTCATGAAGAAGCTTGCTGAAACAAATCTGACAGTGGGGAGTTGTTGTCTCCTCAGTGGGCTGGCTCCTGCCTCTCTGTAGACTACTTGTGATGCCAGTGAAGCACAAAGAACCAGAAAACTAAGGAGCATACATATCTCAAGTCAGAGCTGTATTCATCCTGATGTAGCTCTGCAGAACTTGAGTATTATACCTGGGGATGAATTTGGTCCATCAGCTTTTCTTGAATGGCCAGCTTCCAGTGAGGATGTACTTGCCTTGAGGTCTTGCTGGGGGAATTAATTTAAATTGCATCCTCGAGAGGAGGGAAGAGATTTTGGAAACCAGAAAAGACCAGAGGAAATAAAGGGTTGAAATAACAAAGCTAATAAGTGTTATGGAATTGAGCTTTGTTTTCATTATTATGATATGCTGCAAAATGTTTTTCCCAGTGTTCTTCAAAGTGTTCCAGTAATTTGTCTTAATTAGCATGATTTAGGTGGTTGTTTCTAGCCTTTGGAATTTAGCACAAGGTTAATGTACATAAATGTATGATGACATATAGAAAAACTATAACAGTCTTTAAGATGAAGTGTTCTAGCAGCATGGAATAAGTAAGAAATTGGCTAAGCGGACTTCCTTCTATTGCCAAGGCATAACAGAATAATAAGCTGAACTTGAAGACTACAGGTATGTTATTCTCAGGAGATTCAGTAGCTGGAAAGCAGGGGTCAGAAATCCCTCTGAAAATGCTTTTCCTGATATATTTGAATGAAAGCTGGTTTATTTTTAAGATTGTGGCTCTTTAAAACCTAGCATTTGATATCCAGCAGGGCTACATGTGTCTTAGTGCATTTAATTGTATGGAGCTGGGCAAGCTCAAACTTGCCGTTGAAAGCTGAACTCTTGTCTGTACCGGAAAGGTGGTAGAGAGGTACAGGAATGTGTGAACTTACCTGCCAGGGACTTTCAAGGTCTTTTGCTCTTCATGAGATAGAGTTGTTCTCTCCTTCTGCCCTGTCAACGGCACGTGCACTTGAACGTCCTTTTTCAAAGAGCTCTAGTAGGCTTTTGCATTGAAATCTGTCTTCTGCTCTTGAAGATTTCTGGTCTCCATTCATCAGAGGTTCACACCCCTCTGCTTGGGTCTGGCAGATCCCTCCTTGCTTTCTCTTCTTCAGCAGCGTCTGGAGGTTGCTGGAGGCTTACAAGCTTCTGCACATTACAGTGTATTGTATTGTAGTTGCACTAGGGTGGGACTGACTCCAGCCTTTCAAAAGGAGGTCTTAGGGTCAATAGCCCTGTTCTCTGGATGGTTTTGTCCTTCTCTTTCATTCTGTCCTTCCTTTTTTTAAGGATGCTAAATGTTCATATGCCCCCACCCATACACACAGTGCAGACACAAATATATGCTGCTCAGCGTTGTCTCAACTAAAAGGCCAGAGGGAGTAAGAAGCCACATAATGATATGTGCCCAATGCAAGGTGACCACTCTATATGGAGGAAGATCTTCTCCAAGCGTGTTGGGATTGTAGCAGCCATGCTACAGTTGCTGAACTGCTTGCTTTGGGAGCGGTGCAATAGTGTTTCAAGTCACGTAGGAGCTGTATATCCACACACCACCACAGGTGCATCAAACTGTTGAGTTTTGCTCCTGGTAAGGTAAGATCATGCGATGTGCAAAAGAAGGTGAGGTCCCGGTCAAGCTTGGCTTGACCTGTATTTGTTGTGTGATGCAAGTGAATTGCATCCAGAAGCTAGTCTTCTCCCTGCCAGGTCCCCAAACTCCTATGACTGGTGTCTGCTTTGCATTAACGTGAGTGGTTTTCCTGTTTTCCTTCAAGGGGCGGTGCGTGGTGTTGCATGTCATTGCTTCCCTCAGAAACACCAGCTCCTCCATCTCCGAGCTAACACCAGAGGGGTCAGCCCCCACAAACTCCATACAGTTTGCTTAGTAGCAGGAAAGAAACAGCATTTCTGTCTTCCTTTGCTAGTGGCTGGAAAGTCTCCATGGAAACATTTGTTGTATCACAGCATCAGTTCTTTAGACCATCATCTTCTTTCATTCTGATCCTTTGCAAGGGAATTTGTGGATGCTGTGTGATTTCCTGGTGCTTCAAGCTGAATAGATAGCTTACACAACAAAGCTGTTCCAAGGAACATATTTAGTGTCTCTGGCCCTCTGATGGGCAAAGCACCAGCGGTCATTTTTGCCCCTCAAGTTCTGCTGCAACTATCTAGTCTGTGGCCAAGACGTTTTGGCACAGAATCTCATTTGTATGGATAGATTTCTGTTGCACAGATAAAGTGATAATCCTTATTACCAGAAGCTAATTAATTTCACTCTTGAGTTTTCTTTGAGGTACCAACTGGGAATAAAAGGACTGAGACTGATAGAAGGGGAAAAAAAAATAGGGTGTTAGGTTCCATGAGATCTTTCTCTGTGAGTCTGCTCAGAAAGAGAACAGCCTCGTTACAGAATGTATTAAAACCACACCATGTTTAAAATGCTGAGGTGGTCTAAGGAAGAGTTAATGCTACTAGGAAAGCATATCATGCAATAAAGGAGGAGGCAAGAAGTCAGGGAGAAATATAAGTGCACCAATGATAAATATTTATCACTATTACTTTCTCCAGTAATTTTGTTTTCCGCAAATGCACGTGTATTTGTGAGTGTGACCATGCATACATGTCCATATCCACATGTTCTGTATGTTTAATCATTTTGTTCTTAAAAGCTCACGATTGATAGGGGTGTAGACTGGTTGCCAAGGTCAAGGTTACATTTGTTTAACTCACAGATGTGACTATGTGCATCTAGCAGGGCAACGAGAAACAATCACACTATTCAGATAATCTTTTGGGATATGGTGTAGTAGACAGGGTGGTGTTGGGTTGACGGTTGGACTTGATGATCTCAGAGGTCTTTTCCAACCTACGATTCTGTGATTCCCAGCATGAGTAAGGGCAGCAAATCCTTTTTTGTAGATGACTAGAGGAGCCTCAGGAGCAGTATGCAGAACAATTCTTTGTCGTCTGCATGGGTGGGAAACCCATTGTTGCCATCTACTCTGAGGAACCCTTTTCTCCAGGTCTTCTCTTTTCTTCATTGCCTTGAGGACTCCAGAGCATATCCTGTAAAGGGTGAAAGAAGAAAGCTTGTTCCCTCTTAAATCCCCACACCTGCTCCTGTAAAGAGGTGCAATGCTAAGCATGTGGAGATCTAGAAGGTGAATACGCTGGGCTCAGTTTGTGTGAAACACTCCCGTCGCTATTAAAGAGCAAAGCGGGTGCGAGGGGTGCCGAGTGGTACTGGGGGAGGTATCCTCAAAGCATGGGTCTCGGTGTGGGCTGTGCGGCCACTGCAGCGGGTAGTTTATTAGGAATTCTGCATGGGCTGTTGCAGGAGGCGGCAGGTAGGGCTGCAGTGGGGAAATGTCAGCCTGCAAGCATGTGTTAACCTACTTCCACCAGAGAGGCTGAGAATAACCCGGGTGCGTGCTCCCTGCTCTCTGCTTGAATTTGTAAGCCGCAGCTGAAGAGATTTATTTTCTGTGGGTTTGAAAGTGAGACTGAATACTCATAGGGAGGGTTGTTTTGTGTTTTGAGGCTGCAGCTCTCCTGCTGTATTTCGTGTTTACAGTTTATGATACACTGAATCCTTTGGTGCCTTGTTCTCAACCCTGCAATAGAAATGTCACGAAATCCATTGCAGCATGTGCCGTCTTCTGATTTTTCCAACCACTTGCTAATGCTTTCAATGAGGTCTAAATCACGGCTCCCCCGGAGAGTGCTGTCTCTCAGAGCTCTGTCATATGTGGCCAGGAGTTGTTCTCCCTCACACCAAGCTGCCTTAATGTCAGCTTTTGCCTTGGGTCCCACCAAAGCTGGCACACCCAGCAGCAAGCATTAGCAAGGCAAAGGCGTGTTTTTTGGTTAATATATGTTTGCTGTTCATCTTCTCCTGACCCCTCATGAGTGTATTGTATCACCCCTCAATTGCCTGTTTCCAGGCTGGAGTGTCCTTGTCCTTTCAGCTGTTCCTAATCCCAGGTGGTTTATAGAGAAATAAGCAGTGTGTAGTAGCTTTTTGTGTCACCATAGGTACTTATCCATTCCTTCAGCTACCCAAATACCTTTATAAAATGATAATGCAGTGCAAGACTTATGGAAGCAATGGATTTATTCCATTATGTGAGCAAATCATGTGCAAGACTGACCCTCCTTCTCCACATAGCAAAGGAGACTCCACCAAAATTAGAGAGATTTCTATTTTTAAAAGACAGTAAGAGAACTGGAAAGCTCCAGACCTCTCTAGAAAACAACCTCGTTGAGGAACTGGTAATCGTAACGCTAGCTTTCACTACAGCAATCTGACCAAGTTCTAGTTTCTCCGTTGTCTGCTGTTCCAAGGGTCACTTGCTCATATTTCTCCCTAGAACAGACTTGTTCAGGATCCAGAGGAAAGGTGCCACAGATATGTTTGAAACTGCAAGACAAACGTGGAAATCTACCTGGGAAAGAGAGTGGAGGAAAACCACGAGCCATCTCCTGTATTTTTGCTGGTTTATTGCGCTGCCTGGGAGTTTCTTCTCCTGCAGCAGTATGTCATTGGAATAATGAGGCAGCATGTTGCTTAACTGTGCGGTGGCCAGATCTGCGGGGATCTCAAGAGATAAGTAATTCTATTTGATTTTGTATCCAGGAATGATAATTTACATTCCTTTCCACCTTAGACAGAGAAAGGTAGTCTGGGCTGTAATTAGGAGTTTTTTTTCCCTGTATCCTTTGGTCCTCTGTTTCTCTCATTGTCAGGCAACAGTGGCAGTAGCAGCTTTAAAAGCAGGGAGTCATGACAACTGACTCTTCCTGCAGCAATTTTGGTTGTTAGAAGGAAAAAAGAAATATCCCTAAAACACAAGAGCCTGAAAAAGCAATTAGATCGCAAAACTGTATGAAGCAGGAAAATGACAGCCAAGGCTGGGAACCACCTACGAGCTGGGAGTTTGTTGTGTGCATGTTCAACTTCTGGGCTTGGTCTTTCGCTGGTAAAAAGTGAGTTGGATTCATTTATGTCATTAGAGGGTCTAGCTGTGCCTTCACATCTGTAGATAAATAAATGCCCACACAAATAGCTAATGAAGTGCAGGAGTGTCTTGCATAAGAGCACATTAATGGCTTTGGAGCAAATGCCCTGTTGAATTTCGCAGGGTGAGAGCTCAATCAATTAACAGTTTAGAATAGTCTGTCCTGAAGCAATATGTCTATGTAGCACTGTACATGAGCACTCAGTGCCTACTTTTGTTGCGGGCTTGATTGGATGAATTTGAGCTTCCAGTTTGAGAAGTCACCCCTGGCAGTGACACATTTGACCCAAATCTTAGATTGCAAATAAAAAAAGAGCCACTTTGATTGAGGTGAGGAGTCTTCTGAATTGCTGTGACTGGATTTCTGCTTAGCGTGGCAGGGGATGTTTTATTAATCTTCACCCTGATTCTTGTTATCTCTCACACCAGTAACAAGACTTTGTAGTTATCCCCAACCCCTTGCAGAGAAGTTTCTTATTGTTTGCACAAGTTGATTAGAAGAATCTTTCTTTTGCGTCCCACAAGATATGACATTTTTTGCCAGCTCACAGGCATGTGTTCTGGTGTTGAGAAAAGCAAGCCCGGATCCACCTGTGATTTTCAGGCAACTTCCTTCCAGTTAGGTACTGCATCTTCCACTTCAGCAGAGCATAAGCATCTGTGTGACTTGCATATGGCTATAAAACACGTGAATATGGGAAGCCTGGGCTTCACACTTCTGATCACCTCCTAACCACTGGACGATCTAAAGTCAGTGATCACAGCAAAGTAATTTATTTCTTTGAACTAAAGTTGAAGTTAATAAGGCTTCTGTTTTGCCCCTGTGGTCCTCATTCTTTTGGCATAGTACTATTTGTCTGTTCAGTATGAAGGGTGTTATATGGGAGATCCCATACTGAAAAAAATCTGTGGTTTCCATAAACATCCAACTTATATTCTGCTAAAATCAACCAGAAAAAATATTTCAGCAGTGACTTTGTTTTCACGTAGCTCCAGATGCAAAACACTCTGTGGCTTTATATCAGGATTGTAAAAAATGAATAGAGCACAGTGAATTAATTTTGCTAATGAGTTTTGCAACCACATGATGCACTTAGGCATCTTCATACAATTAAAATACAGAACTAGGCAATCAGATCCCAAGTGCCACCCTTTGTCAGAGTACTTCGGGACCCTCCAAAGTGTTGTGTCCCACTCGCTTTAATTTCTTTCCATCACAGAGAAGAGAAATACACAGATCTGTTGTTCCAACAATTGAAAAATGATGTGCCGTGTTAGTTGCAACAGTATTTTTGTAGCTCTCATTTATTCTGCTAGCCAGACAAGAAAGGTGAAGCAGTAGCATTTTATAGAGCAGAGAACATTTTTATACTGTTCTCTTAAATCTTCTTAGAAGCTCTTGAACAAAATGTTTACACTGTAAACAGAATTTAGTAAATGAGCCACAAGACTTATCATGACAACCTGCCTATCCCTCCTGAACCATTGTATTTCTATCCCATTCATTCCTAACATCTGCTGCTGCTGCCCCTCTATCCCATATTTACTCAGTTATAGTACTCTTTCTGTAGCCTTAAAACATCTCCTGTTGATTTACATCCACTTCTCTTCTATTGTCTGTTTTTGGCTGCTGGATTTTCTGTTTTTCTTTCTGTAAAGAGGAAAAAAATAAGATGGTTACTGATTTTCATTGCTCATGACTAAGAACAAGATAACAATGTGAATAAGCCCTGTACAAATGTCCATGATCAGATAAAACCATGAGGAAGCGATGTGTATGCCTCCCCAAAGCTCTTCAGCCAACAGCTAGCAGTCCAGCCCAGCTTCTGGGGTGTAACTTGTGCTCTCCTACCGCTGCTTCTGACCTTCAGTGCTCCAACTCCTGCTTCCCTGCACAGGCAGTGCAGCTCAGCCCTAGCCAGAACTCACTGCCTGCTTACCGGGGTCCTGAGCTCATGAGTTCTGTGAAATCTGGTGATTATTATGCTGGCATTCAAGAAGAGTAAAGGGTAGGCCTGAAGAGCATGCCAGTGGCTTACAAAAGTCAGGTTCTGACCTCAGGTTTCTTAAAGTGAAAGGATTTACATGAACCTACTGCTCAGTCAAGCTGTGCATTTCTTTAATAAGAAAAAACTCTTTTTTCTTTAAAGAAAAAAATAAAAAAGAGCGGTGTATAAGGAAACATAAATCTGAGCTCTCTGGAATTAAATCTCCACCAGAAGCCACCTCTAGTGCTAATCTTCTGCCAGCGACTGGCATCTGCTCTTTCTTTCATTGTGATTTTCTTCAAAGGGGTTCAGCCATATAGAAGGTTTTATAGATAGAAAATAGAGTGATTACCACCAGGTAAAACAGCAACTCTGTTTTTGTAAGCCAGGGAAGCGTGGCTAATTGCAAGCAACTTCCCCCTTCATCATCAACTCTCAAACACCAGACTGGCACTCGGAAGCCTGGGTTCTCAGTTCAGCCACAGGCTCCCTGGGTGGATTTGGGCAAGCCAGTAATAAGGAACCATCATCCCGTGCCTCAGTTTCCAGCTCCAAGTAATGGAGTAAGGCAGAGTCACATTAATGGTTGTGTGCAAGGATATTGGCTTCGCAGGCAAGCTTCAGGCAGTTCCTTCAAGAGTACATTCCCCATCAGTCCTGTGAAAAAAACATTTCAGACAAACTTCTCAGGAAAATTCTGCAACAATACCCTTAGTGCTTAGGGTCCCAGTGCACTGTCTGTAGGACAGACAGGTTCACACCCTCCAAAGATCTGCCTTCTGAAAAACAGAGGAAATAAACCTGCTATTCTGTCCAGTCCTTCTCCTGCCTCTCTACCAGGTGGTTAGGTGGTCAGCTAATTTATTTTGTGTTGCTTTCCATTAGGAGTGGAGGATTGATGCCTGGAAGTATTTTAATGGCACTGTTGACCTTGATAATAAAACTGTCCCTTCTAGTTCATATTGGTAATGGCATCCAATACCCACTGAGTCACAGAGAAGCAGCAATTCTAATAACACCACTGGTGAGAAATCTCATGGAAAGACATTAGTGGAGAGGCCCATTTTCAGTGCTGTTTCCCTTCTTCTATCAGGCCCATCAGCACTGTGTGCAATTTGCCTCTCCATTAGTAGATATTAGGGGCTACGGTGATGCTCTGAACCATTTTGCTCTCTTGCAACTTGCTGGGTGCTCAACACCATGTGAGACCGACAGCTGCAACTGCTACTAGCTGCTGTCTCAGGGCTGTGTGTAATTTGGAGAACAATTTACATAATTCTGAAACCTAAAAATACCCCTGCACAAATAAAATGCATTAATACGTGTTGTTCTAACAAACATGGAAATGGCTGCTGCTTTCCGGTGCATTTTGAAACAGGGATTCTCAATGCCTCTTCTCCATCTGCCGAGGCTGACATTTATGTGAGATATTTAAGGACAGAGGGCAAGTGATAATTATCCTCAACATGCATCACAGGCTTTTTGTCAAATGATTAGAAAGGTGCCTTCCAGAATAATTAGCTGTCTGAAATGTCTGAGCCCCTGTCTGATGCATGTTGACTAAATGGGAGATGAAGTCTGAAGATTAAGCTAGAAGACGGCAGATTCCCACCCCAGAGCTCACCTGTCCACTCATTTCTTTAGTCAGCCCTGCTGATAATGTTCTCAAGTGTGCAGTGCCGCCCACCCTGCTTTGCTCTGTTAAATAAGAACACTTGTTTTTCAAGTCTCCTTGGTGATGTAAGGGGAATATTTGTGACCTTTTCATTTCCACATAACAAGCATCCTTACAGGTCATGGCAGAACAGCCTGTGACAAAACAAGCTTCCCTGAGCTAGCAAGTCAAGACCACCAGCAGGAATTTCTATTTGGATTGCTGCTAAAATGTGTAAGTTAATTACCTTCAGCAACAATATGGGCATGTACCCCAGAAGGATCTACCTGAGGTCGTGGTGACTTTGAGTTATTACCACTGCAGTGGTCATGGCACTGGCAGTGAAATGTTGTATTTGTGTCTGGCAGAGATTTTATGATTTATTATTTATATGATTTTAGTCTTCTTAGTTTTCTACTGTGAAGTCTAGAGGACTATGAAAGATATGGCCAAAGAGTAGCAGCAAATCACATGAACTCTTATTCTCTTTAGTAAAAAACATCAAGATATACGTACTAGTTCTCTATGTCGTCTGTAGGCCTTAGGTGTCTTGTACCTAGCAATTCTTGAGGACCAGAAGATGTGAGAGAAATCTCTGCACCATATTGGTAGGGTCACTGTACTGAGCTGTAAATGATGGCTGAAAGGATGAATGGGGAAAAGAGACCATCCAAAACCAGAGTGAAGATGACTCAGGCATTGCGCTGCTTCCTGTGATGTTCTACTTGAAGAAATGCAAATGGATTAATCTGACAATAGCTGCGGCACAGCCTCAGTCGCTAATCTCATTGTAAATAGAGATACTCAACCAAAAATCAGGTCCAAGCAGCTGTGAACTGGAGTGTACTCCAAAACTGGCTCTAACCTTCACTGGACTGGGACTTTCTCAAAAGAGAAGTATTTGTTGTGATAGGACAGTAGTCAAGCAATTTGTCAACTGGAAAATGTCTAGACGGCAGCTGCTGAGCATTGCAGGGGTGTCTACTTACAGTACATGGGCTTAATTATCACTCTTTCCCTATACAATCACAAAGTCCTTGGTCTCTATTTGATTGGCTGGGCTGTTAGATTTCCCTACTAGGCTCATCAAGAATGTACTTCTGGGTCCAACACTGCCGCAGGCATGTGGCCATGCAGTTATGTCAACTTAATAGAGCTGCACTTATGTCAAAACTGAAAGTGATGCCTCAGCCATGCTGGCGAAACTTTCAGGAATACCCTAATTGTGTGACTGATTTCAGTGGAAGTCAAGAGCTTAGAACATTTGGAAAACCTCTGAGCCAAAATTAGGCCAGATGTCAGTAGGTACCGACTCTATTTGTTGATTGATTTGGGCTAGAGCTTTCCTTCCTTGGTTCGGTTAGGCAGAGCCCAGCAGAACAGGCACTCAGCTCAACAAGTTCCACCAAATGAAAAAAATATCCAAAATATTTTGCTATCACTCAGTGTTCCAGTGACTACTACAATTTTGCCTGGGACAAATTGTTTACCTTCTCACAGGTGGAAGACTAATATTTTACTGAGAATAGCAAATATTTGGCTTAGGACAAAGGCATATTAATCTCTTTTTTTTTTCCACATTCAACACTCCGTACCTTTCTTTGTCCACAGTCTTTAGAAGCCACTCATTTGGCAAAATCAGAAATTAATTTGCCCTATTGAGAGGATGTGCTATTAATGAGTCTGGTGGCGTAGAAGGGAGACACGGCTGAAACCTGTGTCATATTGAGCTCCTCTAGGAAAGACCAGGAGGTTGACTTCTCTTGGATTAATCTGTTTTGCTCTTTATTCTAATAATTTTAACTTCTTGCTTCTCATATCATAAAAATATTTTCTCCTTCCATCCTTAGTTGCCTTAGGTAATTATTCAAGTCAGTGGATTTACACAGATGTCAAAAAAAGAAGAAAAGTCAGTCATGCATTGTGGTGATTGCCCTTCACGCCCTTGCTTTGTTTGCTGCACACTTCTGCCCGTGGTGTACAAGTTACATTCATTTTGTACCATCACTGAAAGCCACATCAGTCGAAGTTGCACTTTATTACAAACATTTGTTTTCTTTCCTGCTAGCACAGCCAGGCTGACTCTCATCCAGCTACACTGGTTTTACAGCACATAATGACAGTGATCACAATAACTGTTCCTCATTTACTGGCTTGACATAATACTCAGACCAGTAAAATACCATTGACACCACTACACTGGTGGCCTGAAAATTGTTTGACACTGTACATTTAAGATAAAGTTTAATGCATTCTCCTCCTGGTTTTTTTTCCCTTTATAATGACAGAACTGCCTGGGATGATATAGTTCAAGTCAGCTATTTTTTTCAGTTCTGTCCAATTATACCTGGACAAACCAAGTTGGTACATCCTGAAAAAGGGTAAGACCAAGAGATTTCAAGCAGACTTGTTGTGCATGCACAACTGATGTGAGCATTTGATGTATTGAGGATGGATTGAACCATGTGTATATGTGCAGATTATTTCTAAAAGCAGTACTGCACCATCTAAAGCAATAAAGTTGGGAAGTCTGCATGTACACTGTACAAGAAATATTGCATGTGTTTTTACTCTTCTTTGGTTTCAGATCAGGCCTTTTGGATGCCACTTTCTCAGTTCTGACAGCAATGGCAATGGATGCATCTGTTGCACAAAGACTTTTCGTCAGGGGCAGACAGTGGTCAGAGTAACTGCAAGCCTCTTGGCTGCCCCCTTGGTTCTCACCAAAAAAGAAAAACCTGAACTATGTATTCAGAAGGGTTATGAAAGGAAACCTACAGTGTTATTTTAAAATCCAGAGCAATTAACTGTGGGAATGTGGATGCATGTCTTGTCTGCACGCTTTCAACCCTGCTTAGAAGAGAACCGGTCCTAGGTGGTGGCTTTGCTGTGCTCAGTACAACTCGATAGTCTTCCCAGACATACAGTATTCACTGAAAGAATAGACAGCTCTCAGTCCAAGTTTGCCAAAACTTCCTATGCAAAGCAATACCTCTGCAGTTTTCCCAAAGTGCTTTTCCTATGAGTAAATATCTCAAATGAGGAGTAAATACAGCAAAGGAAAAGGGGAATGTCAGAATCTGGTTTTGCCTTGGCAGGGAATGATTTTCACAGCTTTCTCATACATCGTCTAAATGTTCAGACAATTTCTTTCTCCCATTTCCCCTCTAGAAGTGAACGATTAGGCCAGGAACTATATATTCAAATGAAGAAGAGTTTTCTTTAAGCACATGCATTGTTATAAACAGCCTTGGGTTTTGCAATGAATGGGCGAGGACTGCAGTGTACTGAACACCATTCAAGAAGATTAACATATGGTAAGAATGTCGTCTTGAAAACTCTATTTCTCCTTAATCATCCCTATTTAGAAGTCTTTCCTGCCTCAAAACCCACCTATGAATCCAGAAAATAGGGCAACATTTGGCTTAGTACTGTAGACTCTCCACATACCCAGCTGTCACATCACTGAACAGCTGCCTCAATTGATTCAAATGGGAGAAGGACATTGCCCAACCATCAGGTGGTTATTCCAGGAAATATGGGCTTTAGGCTTAACGTGCCAAACCCTCAAACATGTGATTAACTCACAGTTTAAGTCCAGATTCAACACTGAAGAGCATTGCTGAGTAAGAGTTGACGTGTGTTACAAGTTAAGAACGTGACTGAGTGAAGAATTTCTGCTCAACCCCATGACACTGAGGTTAACAGGAGGTCAGCCAGGGATTCCCCCAGGAGGCAGACTGGGTTCCTTGGGCAGAAGTCAGAAAGTATAATAGGCTTCTTGGGTGGACAGTGCTGTTTTGCAAAGAGATGTAGAGATGGTAGGGTTTGATAGGGGACCTCAAAAAAAGAATGAGGACAAATGCACATTTTTTAACGAGCTCTAACAAAACTCTATTGAGTGTTTGTCCATTTAGTTGTGTTTTTATTATTTCCATTGTCCTTTGTTTCCTGTATGTTGTTGTGGTGCATCTAGGAGAAAATCACGAACATTTACATTGAGAGTTCTCCAGAATTTCCATTTAAAATGATCCACTTTGTTACAGTAATTAGCTTTGTAAGTGAAACAAAGCACACAACACTGACAATAGTTGCTAGTGATCACTTCACTTCCTAATCAGGCTGCTCCTTCAAGCATTCTAATTTATTTTACTAATGATTATAGGGCAGACGCTGCACGTATTTGCACCTCTAGGAACAGCAGTGAAATAGAGAAGCAGAAAATCTTGCCCAGTATGCCTAATCCTGAAGTATCTCGAGTAATTTGAGGGCCAAGCAGTTATAGATAAATAACTTTCAGATGTTTGTTGACTTCAGATCTAAATTTACTAACTTATATCAGCTGCTGTGAAGTAGGTATATCTGTTCGGTGCTGAAGTGTTTCTGGGAGAGGGATGGTTGGTGCTGCCTTCTCCTCATGGCACTGACAAGATGGGGATGACTTGCACCTACTTGCTTCGAGTTCTCCATAAGAACAAATAACCTCCCAGTTCATTATGCACCTTTAAATCAAAGCACCCCTCATCTCAGAGAGAAAAAACTTGGCTTCCTTGAGAAGAATGATAATGAGAGGCTGGTGAGGGGCTTAAGCTATTAATCCTGTGACAGAAATACAGGTCCAGTCATATCAGCGTAATCCTCCACAATTAAATCCCAACCGAGTATTAATGTTCTCTATCTTTTATGATTCAAAGCCAGCTCAGCTAGTCCCTTTAGTGTGCTATTTTGCCTCCTTGTTCTAGGGATGCATCAGACAGACTTGGGCTATAGTTTGCCTTTTGTGAAAGGGCAAAATAATCAATGTAGGTACAACAGATTGGTGCCTGTGTAGGCAAACACAGAATCACAGAATCACAGAATCACAGAATAGTAGGGGTTGGAAGGGACCTCTGTGGGTCATCTAGTCCAACCCCCCTGCCGAAGCAGGGTCACCTACAGTAGGCTGCA
>Ga0065711_1006442_pt1 | contig 17337 bp, 15 predicted proteins | sample Hoacrofraction12_FD_59098 | JGI IMG/M metagenome (GOLD analysis project Ga0065711, IMG submission 59098) | Hoatzin crop microbial communities from Cojedes, Venezuela - Epithelial fraction 12 v2 (version 2) | ecosystem: Host-associated > Birds > Digestive system > Esophagus > Crop | place... | reverse complement strand
AGAGTCTGGCCCCGTCCTCCTGACCCCCACCCTGCAGATATTTAGAGGCATTTCTAAGGTCCCCTCTCAGCCTTCTCTTCTCCAGGCTGAACAAGCCCAGCTCCCTCAGCCTCTCCTCGTAGCAGAGATGTTCCAGTCCCCTCCTCATCCTCGTAGCCCTGCGCTGGACTCTCTCCAGCAGCTCCTCATCTTTCTTGACCTGGGGAGCCCAGAACTCCCCAGAGGGGGCATCTGGGGGTGCGGAGGCTGCTGCAAAGTGGGGCCCCCTTGCTCCTCCCAGGGCCTGTAACCCCAAGGGGGGGTCCGAGGGAGGAGCATGGGATACTGGTTGGGGGGGGGATACGCTGCGGAGCCACACAGCACTGGGTCCCCTTTTTCTTTTTCCTTTTCCTTTTCCTTCTCCTTCTCCTTCTCCCTTTTTTAAACATTTTAAAGCACAACAGTGTCGGGTCACAGCAGCACCCCAAGCCCAACCTGCCTGGGATTTGGGAGCCAGGAGTCCCCCTGGGGTGCCCACCCTGGGGGGGGGACTGCCCTGCTAGGGTCCCCCCACAGCAGCAAGGGTGCCATGCTCTCTGCCAGCACCGAGGAAAGCCTGGGGTTTATCCATGGATTTGTTGGTTTCTTAGGCCAGGAGGAGCGCTGGGGAGGCTCAGCCCTGTCCCACGCCGGGGATGGGACGTGTGCTGGGACCAGGGCAGTGGCCTCGGGGACCTCTCCGCTCGCTGGAGCAGGCCAGCGTCAGCCCCTCTCTCTCTGTAGCCCCCCCAGAACAGACCCGGCGCCAGCCACAAAACCGGGGTCCCTGCCCCGCGCCCCTCGCGCCCGCGGCTCCCGATGCCACCTGAGGGACCCAGGCGTGACGAGGGATGAGTTCAGCAGTGGTGCTGAGGGAGGGAAGAAACGCAAAACAAGCTAGAAACTCCTTTTTATTTCCCTGCATCCAAACCCCTTCCAACAGCGTGAGGTAGCAAAACAGCTTCTCTCCTCCCCTTCCCGAAAAAAGGGAGGTGGCAATTTTGGGTTTTTTAGTGCTTGGGTTGTGCTGGTTGTCAGTGACCTTTGAAAGACACAGCCCAAACCAACACGCCAGGCTCCGGATTTCTCTCTCCCGGCGGCACCCAGCCCCCCGCCCTGGGAAGCAGCGTTCCCGGCTGCTGCGCCCTGCGCCGGCCCCGCACCCTGCTCCGAAGCTGCCGGTGCCGTGCAGCCCCCAGGGCTCGGAGCAAGGTGGGTGCCAGGCTGGCCCACACCGGGTGTCCGCAGCACGGCACCGACACGGACCCAGGGCTCTGCCTGCGCCCCGCACTGCCTGTGCACTAGCAGGGACTAAAATCATCTTTTTTCCCCATCTTCTTTTTTCCCAGCTTGCCTGCCCACCCCAAGCAGCGGAATCAGCGGAGCGACGGGAAGAGCAAGCGGTGCTGCTGTCGGGCAGCGATGCCGGAGGGTGACCCAGCGCCAGCCCCGGCAGCAGGGACGCGCGGGGACACTTCGAAGGGGCAGCTCAGGACCCTTCGCCTCGGGTGACAGAATTTCCGGGCTCATTGGCAAGCTGGATTTGCCAAAGGGAAAGGAGAAGGGGGGGTCTCAGAGCTGGAGAACAGGGAGCCCTGGGCCCTGCGGGGAGCAGGGAGGGCTGGCAGGTGGAAAAGGGCAGGTGAATTTCTTCCAGGAATTTTGCTTTGTCTCAAAAAAGGCACCAAAAAAACCCCTCAAAACCAAACTGCATGGTTCAGCCAGATGAATGCCTTTCCAGAAGGAGCTGCGTGGCGGAGCAGCCCCTGCCCGCACCGCTGTCACCTGCTCGGCTCCCGTTTTCAATCGCCATTCCAAGCGAGGAGCAGTGGCCGGGCAGGCAGCTTTCCCACCGCCTCCCTGGGCCCAGCAGCACCGAGCAGCCAAAGCCACCTCCTCGTACGCTGTCCTGTCAAGGGCTCTGGCATTTAGTGATGGCCAGAGCAGCAGTAAGCCGGTCCATTATAATTACGCGCTGGCATCAGAACATTGGCCACATGTTCAAGCTTGCAGTAGGTCAGGCAGCCACCTGGGCTCGCGGGCAGACCTCCACCACCAGAGTTAAAGATTCTTGTTTTAGAAACTTTACAGCCTGGATAAAATCCGTAAGCCCGGCCATAAATGGATGTTTCAGCCATGCTCCAACTCTGGGGGTTAGAAAAACCACAGCCTGACATTTATTGGCTCTGGGGGTTAGAAAAACCACAGCCTGACATTTATTGGCTCTCATTTTAAAAACAGCTAACGCTTCATCTACTTACAGTAACAAAAAAACCCCCCACCAAACGCTTAATTCCGGAGAAGCGATCGCCTCAGCCTGCCAGGCTGAGGTGGCAGGGGTGGCAGGGGCAGCTGAGGAGCCCATCTGCCCCACTGCCACGGCTCCCCCACCCCTGGGAGCGGGCAGTATCAAACCTGTACAGGCAGCACGCTTATTCTGGAACGAGAGAAAATTCCTGCACCTTTCCCTTATGAAATTTCAGTTTAAAACGCCAGCCCTCACACCGCCAACGGCAGCTGCAGCCGCCGAGCGAACCGGGGAGCAGCGCAGCCCAACGCTCACCTTCCGAGCCAGCCCTCGCCCCAGCCCCGGCCCGCAGAGCTCAGCGTCGTCACCAAGACCAGGATTTAAGGCAGGTTTACTGCTCGGAGCCCTCGGCTGTTCCCAGCACAGCACTCGCCCAGCCGAAGGCGGCAGCCAGCCCTCCGCTCCGCCCGACGCCTGCGGCAGGGCCCTGGGTATCAAGGACAGGCAGGCGGAGCAGCGCGCGCTCAGTGCCCGCGTAGTCCAGGCGCGCAGACGCTGCAGCCCGCGCAGGGGCAAACCAGACGTTTATCTGCACGCGCGCTGCGCGGAGCTTGCCGGAGCCAGCCGTTAGGTCACGCACGTCACGCACTCCGCAGGGGATGGTGCTGCCATCAGCTCAGCGGCTGAGGGCGAAGCTGCCTTTCAAACTCGGATAAATGACTATAAAGTCATCCTATAACCCATAAAAGCAACCATTTTCTTTCTAGGGCTACCTGAAGGCTCTTTCAGCACCGTATTTCATCCTTTTGTGTATTCCCAGGTTGGTCACAAACCTGCGCCCGCGTGCTGGGGGATGACGGGATGCTGGTGTGTGACAGGGAAGCGCCCGCGGAGGCCGTTTCCTTCTCTGCCCACGTTCCCTTGCTCCTCGCACCGCTCAGCGCTCCACGCCCCGAGACGGACTCCGCGGGGCAGAGCGCTGACGTGGCTCCTGCGTCCCCACAACAGCACTGCCCCGGAGCAGCTCCAGCAGACGAACTCGGCCCATGCAGCGACCTGGAAGCTCTGCATCACATCAACGCAAGAAAGAGGGCGACCCTTTTTTCCAAACAGTTCACATTTATTGATAACGATAAAAAAATCTTTTAAAGACTATCTGTATTTTGTTACCAAGAATGAGGTATTATGTATACAAAACATTTACAGAGTTTGATATGCAGCTCATGAGTGCAGAAGGACACTGATAACGGGGGAAAAGCAACAGAAGAGTCACGGGCTGGGAGAAGCAAGCAGAGCCGTAAGATCGCACAAAGAAAGAGCAGGGTATGGGAAATGAGTTCGGCTGCAGTGATCAAGTCATATTGCCACAGCACTTTGCTTAGAGGAGGGTGAACTATTGTTTTTTCTGGAATTTTATCTCCCCAGCTGTTCGTGCTGTCACGTGCTTTGAGCTCTAAAAGATGTGTTAACAGCAGGAAAAACCCAAAGTGCCACTTTTGAGCCAGCTCAAGTGAAAAACAAAATATAGATCTTCAGACTTGAGAAGTGACTGCAACTCAAAAAGGTCTACAAAGCCCGACACCTCTGGACAGATGTGGAGTGTCGAATGAAGCAGTTTCTTTACAGTTGTCAGCAAAATCGCCATCTGAGAGAGAGAGAAAGAGAGAAAGGGGACCATCTTCAGCCCTCACAGCCTGGTAAATAGGCAGTGGCATTTGCAAGAGCCTGAAGTGCCATGAAGTCAGCCTCTCCGTGCCTCCTGCTGCACCAGCTCTCCTGCGCCTGGGGACACTGGGAACACTGGTTCCTGCGGGTCAGGACTCAAGCCACCCCCCTGGCTCCTGCGAGCAGCCCGGGAGCCACGGCGCGTGGCTGGCCGCTGCGTCGGCACCGGGACGGGAGCTGCGCGGCACCGACGCGGGGCCCGGCTCACGCAGTGGCACACTTTGGCAGCCTGAGTGAGTCTAACCTCCATGTTCAATTTCTAAGTCCCAAAAAAGACAAAACTGACCAGTTTGGTGGAGTTTACGCAGACTGGCCTCTCGGCACCTCTCAATCTGTTACTAAAGCTTCTTTGTCAGCTGTCTGCCACGTTCCACAGCCAGAACTGGTCTGCAGGAGGAGGTGCTCCTAGCTAGAGGAACCTGCCTCTCGGAAGCTTTGCAGTCACACACAAGATTTACACAGAGTTCAGAAGCAGCCTTCCTCAGGCAGGGCATCCAGTATCTGAAATGAGTTCTGCTTTGGAAGCACAAGACCTCCCCAAGCTCCCGTGCCACTTACCCACACCAGTGCTGCTCCCCACGGCTTCACAGAGCCCATCCAGCTTTCTAGCGGGGACTGCAGCCAGCACGGGAGCTCCGGTTGGCCTGGATGGGTAGTTTAGCTCTAAGAGGGTGAGGAAAGACCAGGCAGGGTCTGGAGCTCCACTGCCAGGCATGGTCTGTAGCTGTCTGCTGACAGCCCTTTGGTCTTTTGTGCCTTTCGCTGTGCATGGGAGAGAGGGTCGAAGTGGAAGGATACCTGAACAAACTCTGACAAAAAGGGTTCCAGTGGCATTGCCTGGGCCTGGGTAGAACAGGGGCAGAACCCAAACTGGCAATTCACCGCTGGCAGTCGCAGTAGCGGCAACGGTCAGGCAGGCACCGCTCCGAGCGTCCTCTGCGGTGTCACTCAGTGTAAGCTCCCTGTGCTCCCTGCCTGCATCAAAGCTTCCACTGCTCCCAACTGAAGTGCCCTATTTCTGACACGCACAGGGAAGGACAGGAGGCAAGAGCGACTGAAAAGCGCACAGGAAGGATGCAAGCCATAACTCCTTTAGACTGATGTAAGAAGCAAGCTTAAGCCCGGCATAAATTCCTGATGAGAACAGAGTCTCGGTAAAGTCAATTCACTTGGAGTGCACCAGGGAAGCGGAGTGAAGCTCCGGCACAGAGCTGGGAACAATGCTCAGACCCGTTCTGGATCAGCCCGGTGTGACGCAGCGAGGGAGAGCCCGCTCTCCGCCTCTCTCTCCGCAGGGCTTCAAGCGCAAATCCAAGGGAAGAATGAATCACCTTAACCCATCAAGACCCAGAGCTCAAATTCCCCAAAAATGTGCTCGTACAAAAGGTATTAGTGTTTACAGCCTGGCCACAGCTCTGTGGGCGTGCTTTGAAAAAAACGGACTCACAAAGTCAAGTATCCAGCAACTGCTTCTTTGTCTCGGACATCACTTAAGTGGCAACGGGAGAACAGTTTGCAGCACTGGAAGATCACAGGGGATTTCTTAAGATGGCAAGGAATGTCCTGACAGGAGATTTGCAGTTGATCTCTAATGCACTAAGGAGCATTTTTGGTAGGGTTTTTCTCTTTTTTGCTTTTTAACATTCACACAAGTTAAAAAAAAATCTTCTTAACTGATGCACTGGTTATTCTTCCTTTCAGTGAGAGCCCTTGTGTTCAGAGTTAGGATTTGTGCAAGCACACTTGCAAAAATATTTATGGCTGAGTTAGGAAAATGAATTAAAGTTAAGAGACACGCTGTTGGATCTAACAAGGACCAAAACAACTAAGTTTAAAATTCAAACAGCTACTTTATATCTGTAAAAGGCTTTAGTGGGGTGGGGGTTTTTTGCGCAATTGCCGGCTGAGTATGCTGTATCGCAGTCAGCTGCCACAGGCGAGGGTCCAGCCATCTCATCCGTTGTGGCACTACCTGGAAATCATGGAGCTGGAGTGGGACTGGCTAGAAGAGGTGGTGGCAGCACTGAGCTGGGAGAATCCACTGTGGCTTGATTCAAGGCTGGTCATAGATCCCCTGCAATAAAAAGCAAAATAGTTGTAAGCTTCAGAGCACACAAAGATTTTGATTTCTGTTACGTATCTACACTGTATTTGTTTGCACACTGCATAAAAAGCAAGTAACGATTTTGGAGCAGATACTCAAAAGCTTTTGTGCCTCACCACGTAAGATAACAGTGACGCCAAACACCTTGCAAAAACCAGATGCTGTTCAAAGAGACAGAACTAGTTTCAGTCAGGCTGATCAACAGGCAGGCAACCAACTGACTCGGTTCCATTCCGAGTTGCACCCGTTTCTACACGACACCCTGCCAAGCCCAACAACTCACACAATGCTTTCAAAGCAGAGCAGAGTGAGTAATGATGATTACAACGAGATAACTAATTCACCCTTTTTATACATTAATTACCCCCAGTGCCAATACTGGTTGATTTTTTTTGTTTGTGTTTTTTTTTTTTTTGAGGCCTAAGAAAACACAAGTCCTCACAATTTACTTGCATTTAAATGAACTTGACACTTGCTTGATCGTCTAAGTATCAGAAAGGTTTGACACTGGCTGACCTTCATGAACCTTGGCCAGACGTACCTGAAATCTTCAGATCCTATTACTTCTGTATAGTACATCACTTTACACTTGTGAGAGGAGACCTGCAGAGATGCTAGCACATCATCCACACGAGGCAGGTTGGTTGTAGCACAGGCAGGCATGCTATGAAATTTCCACTGGAGAATATAGAAGCCAGGCCACCTGGTCACATGCGATCCCTGGAAGCAGCCACAGCAAAAATTGAAAAATAACTTTGTTAACACAAAGATCTGTAGGCTTGAAATTTCTTTTCCAAGCTTAGAAGAACTGCCTACGTGCCCAGAATTTTTCCCCTAATGCCAGCACTTCAGCTCCCCAGCCAACAGCAATGCTGGTCACCTCTCCCCACACAGCACGCTTGCAAAAGTTACGACAGGACGCCAGCAGTTCCTTTTGCTTTTTGGTAGTGTCAAGGGGTTAGGATTTAAATCTACGGAAAGGACAAAGTTCTTGTTTAAAACAACATATGTTTTTTCCATTTATTTTCATTAACAGCTGTCCTTTGAGACTGAAAAGTGCAACCAAGGCTCCTGCCTCACAGAAAGTGCAGTTCAAGAGGTTGCTGCCCATATTTCCAGCTGAACACTTCCAATCAGGTGACTCCAGCAGCTCCTTTTTCAAAGGCTAGCCAACTCTTATTTCAAGTCAAAAGGAGTAGCAGTGGCAGAGTGTGACTGTAAGCATGCTGCATGTAACATCAAACTTGGTAATTAAGGGATAGGTTGCAAATGCCATAAAAAAAAACTTCAGGAACTCTGGCCATAGGGACCTCTTTACGGTGCCTGTTGTGGGACAAACACACAGAAGCTCGGTCTTATTTCCAGACTTCTCTCATTACTGAGGTAAGACACTACGATACTCTTCAAACACAGACTATTTGCTTCAGAAAATAATGGTCAAAATTACAGCACAAAGCACTTCTTGCTACTTTCTGGATGCGCACTACATTCTAGGTGGCTTCCCAGTATTCCTTGCTGATCAATCTCAGTCACCACGGGACTGACGCCCCCTCCCCTCACAGCAGATCCCGTGCAAATCCTATCCCCGTGCCCTGTAGCACGCGGCTACGAACATAAGCTGAAATGTTGGCCAAAAGCAAGCAGGCAGTGCGGAGCCGAATCACCACTCGGTCATCACTAATGATTGTGAATTCGAACACACAGTTGTGGAGCTAGCTTCCATCTGCTCCAGCACGAGGACTCGGCAGCCTCACCTGCACACTCTCCCCTTCTTTGCAGATAAGAGGAGACTCCACCATGCTGTAATCACGCCCCAACTGCCAGACTTTGTCTATCAACTGGACGTTGTTCCCACCAGGAGATGTAATACTGTGAGCTCCCAGAGAGTCCTTCTTCGGAGGCTGTGGGGCTCTTTTGGAATGAAAGATGTTAAAAACAATGTCACCCTTGCACACATCGAAATCCCACGTGATCACAGACGAGGCATCCACAATCTGAATGAGAATCTGAGACAGAAAAGTCATATTAGACAACAGCCGTTTGCTCAGTAAAGACAGAAACTCTTATCAGAAGACAAAATCTAGAGGTTTTGTTACTGGGCTTAATTTAGACTTCTGAAAAGGCAGCACAGACACAAATTCCCTCCTGATGAAGCGTCCTTATTTTAACACGTGACTTTCAGAAGCTCTCAAGTAGCTTCTAGAATATTATTTGTCTTTGCTTAGAAGGACACCGCTTTGAACAGAATAGAAAGCTGTGATACTCTCTAAATGACAGGATGATGATGCCAGCAACAGTCACAAACGTCAGCTAGTAAAGCGTCATTATGCACCAGAACTACAGAAGAACACGGTGGAAGCATGGCAACTAAATAATCAAGCTCCAAACCATTTTCAGCCCAAGAGACAGAGTCCAGACCAGGGGGCTGAGATGAAAGTAAAGAAGGGTGGGCTGCACCCGTACCTCATGCGGCGCTCCTTTGAAGACACTTGCGGACTGGTAGATTGTTTCAGTCCAAAGCTTTATGTCTTCATTTTCCAACTCTTCTGCTGTCCGGTAGAGGGACTTGGGAACCAGCCCGCCCTCTGGTACTTCACACTGAAAGCACAAACAGCCCTTACAAAGTATCCCCTCCGTGCATCCACACCCTGTCATGCTCTCTGCCTGCCAGCTTCAGAAACAAAAACTTGCACTCAGCAAGTACTCTGAAGAATGAGATATGAACAGAGGTTGAAAGTAATTTTACAGCTCGTACATCATATGTACATGAATTTATTTTGCAATGATCTGGCTGAGGTGAGTTTGCAGAAACAGACACCAGAGGAACAGATCTTGTATGTACAGAACAGCCATCACCACAGAAAATGACTGTGCAAATGCCACAGTTCTCACTCGTACTGCCCTATACTGAAGAAAGATGTGAGCCACTTCAGAATCCTGAGGAAAGCGGCAATAGTGACTCAGTCTAAAAAATACAGCCTGCAGACACCTGAAAGAACTGGGGTAGCTGAATTTAATGATGAAGGATGGCGTGGAGGCACACTAAGTTTCCAAACACGTAAAGGATATTGCAGTCAGGAAGAGAACATTTTTAAGGTTACAGCTGTCTTGACAGCTCAGTATTCGAACTGATTACACAACTTCCCTAAGGAATCTTCTTTAAAGAGTCCCTAGTAATGAACTGGGACAACTATCTGATCAGGAATAGGTTCCATAGAAGTGTCTGGGGCAGCAGAAGTGTCTGATAACTGAATTGCAACAGAGAATTGAAGGGATCTTTGAGAAGTCATTTTTGTTCAAATATACAGAAGTAAAGAAGAGACCCTACCATTGTCTGTGACCGGCAGGAAGTATTGCAGCAATTTGCTTTCCGGTAACATTTACTTTTGCTTACTTAAGCAGTGGACTTTGCCAGCTTCTTGAGTTCCAAATTAGATAGCACAAACTCTCTCCATTGAAAGCTACTGCTGCAGCAAAAAGCAGCCCACTGAAGATAAACACATGCTCTATTCCGACACGTCTAACAGTACTTTATTACAATTTGAGACTGTATTGGAACAGACCTAGTTGAATTTTCAAGAATGATACAGAAATTAATCTAGAAAGTGTACAGGGGTTTAAAAAGCAAGCCTGAAATTATATTTTAACACAGCTGAGTTTAGAAAAAAAATCATCTGTTACTGTGACAGAGCCTCCAGAAAATGCTCGAGTTGCACTCCTCCACCTCAGTCACACCAGTGAGCCTGTGTTGTCACACATAAAAACATCACAGAGAAAACAACCCTTAGAGTATCACTGCGATGTTAAAATGACAGATTCAACTGACACCCATAGTCTAGGCAGGAAACAGCTATTAAGGCACGTGACAAGGGACTGAGAAGTTACTGTATCTGGCAGTACACCATTTTTTTCAGTTTGTTGTAGGTCAGTGTGCATATTGCACTAGGAGACCTGGCTGTTTGTTAAACCCTGCTAGCAGATGAGCCACAGGTTTCCTTGGGCTCCTATGGTATTGGTTAGTTCTTCAAGGTGACGCAGACTCTTGATTAGCTGCTGGTGACAGCTCTTGCTGAGTGCTGTGCCACCACATCTATTTGAACTTGACAAGTAACAGAGATGACTTTTAACTATGCTTGGTTATTTTGGTAAGTTATTCGATGTTTATTGTAGAGAAGTATTATACTTCTCTGTTTAAAGTGGATCCAGAAGAAAACACTAAGCTTAGAATCCTACCTCACAGCCCCCGCCTTCGACCTACATTAGGAATCATTCTGTGCCCCTTGGCTTCTTTGTTTAGAGAAGCAGAGGGGAAAAATCAAAAAAAAAAAACCACAAATAAGTTGCTATATGCACTAGTTTATATTCATACCATGCACTCTCCACCAAGAAAATCAGGGATAATTTCTTTATCAATGTAATCCAGCAGCCCCCCAGGACCCTGGTAGTCATTTCCAGCATAAATAAGGAATTTCTTTCTAGTGTTGTCATCAATGAATGGACTAACCTGCAAACAAAGAAAAACAGTATAGATCAGGCTCCCACATTTTTCTCCACTCAGTTTTGAAGGAATTGGTTCGATCGCGTTAAGCGTTACCATCCTTCTTACACAAAGTTCACACGGTAAAGAAGCTAAATTAACAGACTATGTAAGCAAGTTTTTAGGTAGCGTTTTTTAATCCATTCCAGGAATCCTATAAAAGAGATGCTTCCAAATGGTAACATTTCCTGCTTATGAAGCCTGATCTCTAAACTGCTTTTAAAACTACCAGTGTGTAGCCATGTACTAAGAGAGCTGAGGAATACCCTGAGTTACAAACATACCAGTGTCCAAAGAACTGGGAATACTCGAGGTGCTCTTAGGATAAGAAGACGACCCAAAGTCTCAGGGTAATTAGCTTCGACCACCTCAATGATTCTTAGCAATGCTTTGACACCAGGTCTCCACAAATGTCGCATGTTCAAGCCTTCTAGATCTACCAGACAGGTCCAAGAGCTGAATTTGAGAAAGACAAAGATAAAAAGAAACATCTCGATAGCATCAAAATTCTCCTTTCTTATGCAGTTGTCCAATATACTGAAATGTATGAACCCCACTGCATGTTTTCGTTTCTATTTTACCTCCTTGCCTTGCGCTACCTGTACACACTGGAGTTTATGGTCCTTAGAACAGGAATGTCCTAGGAGTGGGGCAAGCAGTCACACAGTGTGTGCAATGATCCCCTTGCACACCACCTGCATTCCCCCACAGACATTTCAGGCTGCGGGTGAAGGTTAATCTGAAGCCAAAAAATCCCGTTAACAGCCAGTCCAAAAAACAGCCATTGCTTTTACTGGGAAATCAATTAAGTGCCCATGCTGCTGCTATGCAGCAATTTAACATTCATGGTGCAAATTCCCTGCTAACACAGTACAGTAACAGTGCAGTTACATGTCAAAGCTAATTCCGTTGTCAGATCTCTGTGAGGAGAGCTTTTTCTATAGGAAAAGAGGTGTTCTTAATACAAAATACTAAACTTCATCATAAGCTTTAGTTACTTTCCAAGTTCGGGTCTCACCCTGGGCATGAATTCCAGACTTACAGCTGTGCTGCCCAGCTCGCACCCACGAGATTATGTACAAGGCTTCCACGAAACAGCAAGCACTTCTTTGTTTCACTTTGAATGTTTAATGTGTAGTCCTTTAAGATTACTTCTACAAAGACCCAGTAGGCAGCACAATTTCACAGTTACACACACGAAACCCGTCTGTTGGATTTGACCTCCCCCCGAGAGCTAGGACAGCAAGTTCTTTCGGAGGGAGAAGATAAGCAGACATACCACGCATCCCTGAGCGCTTACAGATTAAGCGAAGGAGCCAGAAATTGAAAAGAGTCCAAGAAACATCGTTTCTTTTCAGGGCCAGTCCTGCATTCTTTCCACACCCTTCAATTCACTTTGCAGTTAACATTTTCACTAAGTGACCCCTATAAAACCCAAAGATGGGACAGAAAGCCATTTTTGGCTAAACTTTACATACAGCACCTGAAAAACTAAACCCCAGGTTTCACAGGAGCCTCATGACCTTACTTTGATCAAGAACTGAGTAACCGCATATAATAAATGGAGAATGCAAACAAGAACTGAGTGTAAGGAGCCTTGGTATGGACTATGGATGAACAAGTGGCATGGAAACACTACCTTAAACCACTTGAAAGGTTATCCACGATATTATTGTGGCCTGATTTTTTTGGCAGCCTGCACCAACATCTGTCTATAAACTATAAAATCCCCCAGAAACAGAGACGGGAGTTGGGCTGCGCTGCTCTGCAGACATCCAGCAGTAAGCAGAAGCAGAGCAGCTCCATGTAGAGCTGTCACGCGCACGGCACCCAGGCAGCTGGAGCAGGCCATGGGCTTCCCTCCAGCCCGACCACGCAGGTTCACTCCAGCAGCAATTGCAGCAGCTCTCGGTTAACTGTGATCGTGCTGGTATCTGCATGTGAGAGAGTCTACTCTGTGCTCGTTCCATTTAACAAATTGAGCTCGGCAGCATCACATCACCTGATGTTCCCCATGAAACCAGGTAATTCCAGAAGAGCAGATCCACTTGTTGTATTTTACCTTATTGGCCTGCCAAATACTTTCGTATTCTCCTCACATCGCCTCAGTCCTTCTTCATTTATTGAAAGAACCTGTACAAGAAAACACGTTGCTTAGAGAAGACAGCCTAAAACTCAGTGGGTGGGATAAAGAAAAAAAATGTTCATATCTGAAGACTAATTAAAACTACAAGCTCAAACCAGCATAAACTTTTTCCCCCAAAGAATGAATAGAAAGCACTACATCTATCCTATTAGTTGATTTTGTTGTAAAATAAATATGCTTTTCATAAAAGCAGTAAAATGTAAACCCCTGGGTAACAGACCTGGAGTGATACAGACAAGAAGTCTCCCTGTGCTCGCAGAACTGCACAAACTGCAGCAGAATCTGTGAAAACGCTAACCAATAACTAGAAGAGCTGCCAAGAACTACGCCTTTCCGCCATCAGTTTGCAGTTGGAAAGAATGCACAAGATCAGCTACCAGGAGCTTTCAGATATATTCAAACCAAAAACAGACAGCCAGAGACTACATCACATTCCAGAGTGATGAACGTTCTGGCAAGGAAGGAAATTTCTAAATGAAAATATCACATTGTTAGCAACTTGCTGGCTCCAAAAACACTTACGTATCGAAGCAAGGCCTCTTCCCCAAGAGCTCGCACTAAGCCTTTTGTATCCATCTGTCCCAGCCTCAGCACATACAGCGGGCGACCATCTGAATAACAAGAACAAATATATCAACATAACCCTTACTTTTACAGCAACAGACAATTTGAGTGAGCTAGTTTTATGCTAAAAATCCATGGAAACAAGCCAGTCCAAACTTTGCTGTACAGCTGGAAAAGGGAGAATGTGGAGCAGATGGCAATACAAGCTTTACCCTGTCCAGCTACACCAAAAGATTGCCTGTAAATGAACTGCAAAAGTTTAATGAAGACATCTTGATGCAAAAATACCTCCCCTATCTCCAAGAAAAGTCCAAAGGACTTCAAGTACATCAGCACACACAAGATCTTGGTATGCACAATTAAAGACCCAGGACTACAGTTAGCCTCCAGGACAGATAAAGTCCAGGAAAAGCTTTAGGCCATCAGTGTAAGTAACTGCAGAAATGTAAGTAACTGCAGAAGGCTGTAAGCCTTCTGTCACACGTGACGGAACACTGCTGTGGATAGCAACCTTCTTGGAAAACCAGCTACCCTGAGTTCTGGGCATTAATGCAACACAATTAACCCAGAGACTCGCTTTCTGCAGTACTTGCTGAAGTCACCCCTTCCAGCTCTGTCATTACACATCATGTGGAACTGGCACACAGCCTCGCGTATGCAGGTTAAGCCTGGTGAGAACAGACTCTGTCCCAGAGATCAGCTTCAGATGGACCCTCTGCATTCAAAGCCTTCCTTTTTCACGGTCATCTTGCTGCATACTGGGGCATCCTGATACTGTCCAGGATACAAAGGCGTTAAGCTGCAGAACCTCACTGGCTGAATTTGAGAATCAAAGCTTGCATTTCTGGCTCTTCAAAATAGGAGCCAGTTGTCCAAAACAGCTTCCATCCTCCTCCCACAGCCGTGATGCATTTTTTAAGCTTTGCTCTGTCTATTATAATATACAAGCTAAATAATCACCAACTTACAAAACTGAACATGCTAGGACACAAAAGAGCTTTCTACATAAAAATCTTCCTGAAGTCCTGTTGTCTGTTTAGCTTCACTTCCCTCCAACAACTGCAAGGAGAGGTATCAAAACTATCATTAAGTCCTTTGGGACATAAGGAAAGAAACTGTCAAGACATTATTAAAAAAAAAAAACTAACCCACAAACAAAACCCCACACCACAACTACAGAGTCCAGGCGAGTTATTTATTTAGCAAAGACACTAGCCCCATGAAAGTTTGCAGTCTTTTGTTTTTTATCAGGTGGTCTAAAAGAAAATGTTGTTTTAACATCAGCACACACTTCTCTTGGAATGTACTGTTTCGCTTTTGAAACGTTACACAAGACGTGCTATTAAGCTCCAAAGCAAGTCTCCCTCCCTCACAGATGCACACACATCCAAAACAGTTTACTAACCCCAGTCCACCCAAACGACACACGAAGAAAAGTCTCGACTGGCAGTGCTGTATTATCCCTGTATATTTTATATTCTGTTACAGCTTTGGGATTTAAAAAAAACATTTGACTGAAGCATTCCTGTCAAAATAAAAGCCAGTCAGCTGTATATGAAACTGTGCTAATTGCAAGCCGTAACAAGTACTTTTATTCTTTTGCACTAATAGCTCATTCTTGACAACGCGCTTCATAATCGCTGCCGCCTTTGCTTTAGCACTAAAAGCTGTACAGAATTCAGCTAGCTTAAGTTTGGCACATTTAGCACATGTAGGAGGAAAGAAGCAATACTAGAAAAGAGGGTTTAAAAAAAGAACCTACCACTGTAAAGTTTTAAATTATAGAGACTTGCTCAGTTTTGAAATTCTGCTTCCATTATTGACAGACCCATGTTTTACTTGTGGGCGTGCTGCAAAAGAGACCGAAGGAACAAGAGGGGAAGGGAGGGGAGCATGAAGTTCACCACAAGACTGTAGAACTTCTCAGAAAAACATTAAACAACCCTTTGATGCATTCTATACCTTTCTACTCACTGGCAGGAGCCAGTTCTGTGCTATTGTCAGAGGAAGTCTTCGCAAAGCAAGGACGAGGAACTGACAGAAAGGGAGAATTTATTCACAGGTTTTCTTCCCCTACCATCTTTACAAGCATGTTCTCATTTTCCATGTTCTCAGTTTTAGGTCTGTCAAACCCAAAGCAGCAGGGGAGAGCCATTCAAGCTCTTCAGCTTCACAGAGCTCAAACTTCTGCTGTGTCCTCCCTGCCTCCTGGCCGCTACTGACGACAGCTTCCTGTCCTGGTTCATAGGCTTCTGCTAACAGGAAGAGCGGGCAGAAACAATGGTGCCCAGTGGGGAAAAGACTGAATCAGAACACAGAGAGCTCACAGGAAGAGACCATTTCCTTATCTAAGAGCCCAGCTTGCCTCAAGCAACAAATTCCAACGTCTCCTTTCTGTGTATGTAATAGCAACAAGATCAGTGCACCAATAAAGCAAGCGGAGGGATAGGGGAGCGTGTCAGGTGTAGTTGTCCATGTTTTTAAGATCTGGCTGTGGCTCACCAAAGGGAATTCGGCCAAAGCTGCTTCCCTTCTGAAACAAACCTGCTCTATTTGATGTTTTTGCAACATCCCACTCCTCATCATTAAGCTGACTGCAATGCCAAATAACTATTCGTTTATGCCATCAGCAGACTTACCCAACATCAGAAATAAGATGATTAGAAAGATACACTTATTTACAAACATCTTATAATCACTGGAAGGGAATACTCAGCATTTGCATAACACCCTTCTAAGCCTCTCAGAGCACTACCCAAGTGCAGCTAGTAACTTTTTTAAGCTACTGGCAAAGCAGAGCTCTTTAGAAGGTTAAGTATCTCAGTATTAGTCAGAAAGATTAGGACCTAGGAGTCTGCCTCCACACACTAAGGAGCTGGCAACATCAATTAAAATGCATTTACTACATAACAACTGAGAAGTTCTAACCATCTTCCCAGCCACTTCTAGTTAACAGAGGGACAACTATCACCTTTAATTCAGAACATAAAAAGGCTGTTCAGTATCCACCCTATAGAGCATACCTTTGTCATGGTGATGCCAGCCACCTGCATAGTAATCTTGGAGTACCTGAGGAGGGTTCCAGGTGTCTAGAATATAGTCTACCTGGTGCTGCTTACGCCACGTCAGCGACTGGCAAAGGATCTCTCTTGCTTTATCAATGTTGAAGTCCCGGGCACGCAGGAATCTTAAAATGTGCTCATCCTTTGGGATCTACAAAAAAAACAGACCTAATTTGTATTCAAGGTTTGAAACAAGAATAAAAAAAAAAAAGCAAACAACAGAAGCCAAAAAACATGCAGCCCTGCACCAATGCAAGAGGATGGTAGGTAACACTGGAAGTCACTCAAGCCTGCCTTTGCAACAAAACCATGAGCCCTGTCAGGTCCTGCAGCTACCTTCACATGGACACCAACGTAATCATCTACACCTGTATGACCACACTAAGCCAGTCCAATTCAAACGAGTCTAGGGATGAAACACAGACTGCATTTCATTGCTAAGTAAAAGGAAGCGAAGACATACATGCAAATCACGAGCCGCTGGAAAACCCCCAGCCCTGTTATCAGTGATTTAACTGGCCTTTCAGTACTGCACTTAGGGACATAGATTGGAGAATATCATGTTTGGCCAAAACAAACAAATGTAAAAATAAGATTATTGTAGAACTAGGCAGACTTACAAAACCGATGTCATTCCCCTGTGCTGGTTTACTGACATTCTGAGAGGCAGTTACACTAACCATTTCAGCACCTCAGCTGGCAAAGTCACCTGGGCAGCCCCAATGAGCTTCTACTGCCACTCCATAGACTTATTCTACAGAATCACAGAATGGTTGAGGTTGGCAGGGACCTCTGTGGGTCCCCCAGTCCAAACCCCTGCCCAAGCAGGGTCACCCAGAGCAGGCTGCACAGCACCGCGGCCAGGGGGGGCTGGAATATCTCCAGAGAAGGAGACTCCACAGCCTCCCTGGGCAGCCTGGGCCAGGGCTCCGG
>Ga0065711_1039985_pt1 | contig 17338 bp, 4 predicted proteins | sample Hoacrofraction12_FD_59098 | JGI IMG/M metagenome (GOLD analysis project Ga0065711, IMG submission 59098) | Hoatzin crop microbial communities from Cojedes, Venezuela - Epithelial fraction 12 v2 (version 2) | ecosystem: Host-associated > Birds > Digestive system > Esophagus > Crop | place... | reverse complement strand
CGGCTGCGCGCCACTCCGCGGGGCGGGAGCCCGGCCCCTCGGAGCTGCGCCATCGCCGCCCCGTCCCGCCGTGCGTCCCCCCCCGTCCGGGCGGGAGGGAGCCGGGCCGGGCCCTGGGCCGAGCGGGGGGGTTTGGGTCGGGCCGTGTTTCTTGCCGCCCACGCAGGACAGGTGACAGGCGAGGCGAGGCCGGGGCTGAGGGAGCTGCGTCGCCCCTTTGTCCCCTCAGCTGGCCCTTGGCCTCTGCGGGTGGAGCTGGGGCCTCCCGCTCCCCGGCCTGGCCTCAGGAATTCCCTTACTAATTCCCTCCAGCACCCACGGCTCTCCCACCTGGGGACAGCCTATATGCAGCGTTTTTTACTTAGAGCGTGTTTCCGTTAGCGTGTGGAATCTCAATGCAGGCGTGCGGTCCGTGGATGTATTTCTGTGACATAACTAAGTAGCGCCTGCCTTCATTCCCCTGTGCGTCAGGGTATCCTCTGGTGTGTCCCTTCTGAGCCCCTTTGCCTGCTCGCATAACGCCTGTGAACGATGTGTATTCTTCTGGGTAGGTGCAGATAGTTTAGTACACCCTTATTTGTGCATAGCCCTGCTGGGGTGATTAATTAGTGGATAGTTGCACCTTTAATTTCAGCGCATTCCTCTCAGGGTAGGTCTCTGAAGAAAGTAACAGTTATTTTGATCCACATGGTTGTTATTTTATATGAAAGAGTGGGAGGAACACTCGGTTAATATATTTCTTAAATCATTATTTATTTCTATTTCAGTCTTCAGATGCCACAGTTCCTCTTACAACTTTTATCTTGTCTGTATCAGTATCCTTCAGGTTTTAGATGCAACCTTAAACAAAACCAGTCCTGTGTGTTTGTCCATTGACGATTGTTGAGGAGATTCAACAAGTGGGCTCTGTCTTTCCGCAGCCTACCACACGTACGCCGCGGTGGCTGTGTTGGGGTGTGGTGACAGGTGTCCGGAGCCTTCCGCACGAGTCCTGTCGCAGAGAAACACCGTGGAAGTGCACGTCAGGAGGGAGATGCTTGACCCATCTCTTAAGCTTCAAAATCCTTTTGTGGGAGGAGGCTAGGGAGAGAGGAGAGGGTAGGTGAGAACACCCACGGAGATGAATGAGCACGTCGTACCTCTCCGAGGTATTGTTCTAGAGCACTGCGAGGTCTGTTCCCTGGGGAGAAGAGCGGGTGGGCGAGAACACCCACGGAGATGAATAAGCATCTCCACCTCCTCAAAGCCGTTGTTGTAGGCTATGGCGAGGTCTGCTCCTGTTCACCTGGGAATAGCTCCTTGAGGTGAATGGACAATTTCACAAATGCTAATAATCCTTTCTTTATAAAGATCTCCCTCTACCTGCTCCATCATTCATGTGCACATTTGGATTGCCTTGAAGTTTGATAATTACAGAACCACAGAATAATTAGAGTGCAGTTTTGCCACCTTACTCTTCTAAGCCAGTCTACCTGGCCTGATGGCTGCCTTGATTCTGCGCTGCCCCATCCCCAGCTGTGGGGGGTTTTCACCAACCTGCATTGCCTGTGCTGTGTTTGGGACTTGTCATACCCTTCATTCAGGTCTTCTAAGTCCATTAACTTGTTGAAAAGTAATCTTATTTTGAGGTCTGGTTAGTTTTTTAAGTAACTGGGACGAGGGGGGAATGGGTCAGTGGCAGCCAGTGGGCGATGCAGTTTAGGCTGACCTGGGACCTCAGTCTGTCCCTGTGCTTCTAATGGAAACGTGTGCTGCTGTTCCTCTCCTGCCTCAGTGCCAGCCGACTGCTGCTGTTGCCTTCTCGTTGGATTAGTTTTCACCTGGGTCAGATCCCTGATGTTGGTTTGTGCTGCTCTTGCACAACAGTGTTGGCAGAAGGAGCGGGTATGTGGGAGAAGAGGAAAGGGCAAGATTTTCCCGTTCAGAAAAAATGCGGATTCAAAGTGGTTTCTGTTGGTTATGAAACCAAACTGTCAATTGTGTCAATGTAACTGGAGGTGCATCGTTAATTAGATTATTGATGTGATGTTCCTTCATTTTTGTGAAGCTGTCTTAACCCTTTCAGGTGTCCTGTTTCTCATCGTCACATGGTTATATGATCTTAATTTTAGGGTGGGAAGAAGTCAGGTGACATTGTTGCTGACTTTGGCATCCAGTGAAACTCTGCCCTTAGATATGACTGACTTGTTATTTAAGGTTAGAGAGCGTAACAGTTACTTGTGTGCCTGGTTTTGCAATCAAATCATGAACGATCCCTAAAAGTTTGCGGTTTACTTGACACTTAGCCTAGCCAGTACTTGATAATACCTAATCTTTGTGAGAGCAGCACCAATCTCTGTCTTTAATACGAAGCTGGTGCTTGGGCTTTGGAGAGCACTCTTGCTCTGAGGGTGTCTGAGTCGAATGACTGGAACTCGCGGAGGCAGCGGGATGCAGCCGGGTTGCAGCACTCCGGTAAGGAGCAGGAGTCGCAGCCCCTCTGCGAGGGAAGGCACCCCTCCGCCTGGCACGTCTGGGGAAGAGGAATTTGAAGGGGGTGGGGGTATATCTGCCCCAAATAACTCTTCCCTTCTGTCACATAAAAAAATGACCCGGGGTCACTGGGGCGAGGACCATACTTGTAAGTTCTTGCATTGCTTGGGGAACTTTTAATTTCTTAGTCTTTTTGCACTAAGAATAATTGAGAAAGAAACTGTTCACAAAGTTACGTTGTCTGTTCATTTTGCAGTCTCATGTTGTCATGTGGTAGCTCTAGCGAGTCACTGCTGTAAAGAAATTGTTTCTCATATTTTGGCGGGTTTTAGTATATTTTAGCTAGTGTCAAATGATGAGAAAAATAGTATTATGCAATCAACTGTGGAAAGTGCTTCATAAGCACAGCTGGGAGAAACTGGTTATCTAGCTTCAGAAGCAGATTAGATTTCAAATGTAGTTTCAGGTGTTGCAGCGTATGTTGTGCCACGGATAGGATTTCATACTTAGTATTTTTAAAATATTTACATTTACGGGAATACTCAAGGTTAGGCACAGCAGTGCGAAAACAAGCAGTTACAGGTTTTTAAAAATTGAGTAAGGCCATACTTTAGCAAGAGGTAACGTGTAGCAAAGGAGCTGACAATAGAAGGGACCCTTGAAAAACATTTAAACTGATATAATTCATTCTTTTAACTGAGTGACGAAAGTATTTCTTGCACCTCCTATCCTACGAGGGAAGAGCAGAATCAATACCATATCTCTGCTGCAATCTTGAAGAGGAAAACATTGCTGCTGCTGTTGCTTTAACTCCCCCCCTGCAAAGAAACTGAGCCCTTTGGTGTTCCTCAGGGTCTGCAGCCCCTGCGCTGTCGTACGTGGCATAGAGCGTTCTTTATGCAGAGATCTCGAACAGAGCTGGTCCTGTGCTCCACTCCAATGGCTTTAATTAGTGGAAGCGATGTTCGGTGTACTAGTGCAGAAATAATACTTGGAGCTGCTTGTGTTTTAAAGTAGTATGTCATATACTTTGTGTGTGTTGGATGGTGATGAAAATGTACTGCTACAGCCTCCTGTGGCTCCATCAACGCTGCTGAAACTATTGTGAGCTCAGCGGTGCAAAACTTCAGAAAAATGAGTGGGTTTTATATGCTAACCCTCATTGAAAGCAAAATTGACCCTGTTGGTGTTAGGAGTTTACCTTTCCTGGTATTCTTCATCTGAAAAGCTGTAATATAGATGTACTTCCAGTTTTGTTCAGTTTTGCTCTGATTCAAGCGTGCGTTACCAGAAGTCAGAAGAGCTTGCTGCATCAGGTCTGTTCTGGTGCTAACCAGGCTGTGGTTACAGAAAGCAGGCTGGGGTGGGTGAGACCAGAGCAGCTGCCTGCCTCTTAACGTTGGAACGGATTATTCTACTTAATGCAGGTAATGGGTCACAGGTCAAGAACTCAGTATAAAATATTTAATGAGCAATATTCTGGGGGGCTCGCTTATTTTCTCATCAAAGTTTTCATCTTGTCTATGCTGGCAGCTAAATTCTGCCCATGAAGGAGGCAAAGGGCGTGATGTTTGAAAGCTAAAGACAGCATTGTGTCACGACCCAAGAGGGTGTTTTTATGTAATGTGATCTGAGTAGCTTTGATCTTAAAATTTTGTGTAGTGAACAAGATGTGAATAGGGATTTTCTGCATAGTTTCAAGCCTAGAGAGAGATGGGCCATACCAGTAACAGAAGCTGTAGCAGTTGTGAGCGAGAACGGTGCGGTATGTTAACCTGTGTTTAGGGGTACGAGGATGCACTCTGTCTGCCCAAAACCTGTAATAGCACTGGAGTTAGGTGAAATTTCTCAAGTTTCTTGTTGCATCTGTATTGCCTATAATACGGTTTCCGTTTCACCTCCCAGCAGAAGAAATCAAACGGTATCAAGCCTGACTATGAAATATAAAAAATCTTAGTGGCAGCCTTGTACGTCGTGTATTGACTGACCAGTAGCCTGGCTGTCATCTGAGAAAAGCAGAACTTCAAACTCGCCCCGCTAGTGCTGAAGCAGTTGAACTTTGCAAGTACTCAGGAGAGTGGCAGTGCAGCTGTGCTCTACAGGCGGGGGTCAGCACCATGTCCAGAAATCCCCCCACAGCAAAACTTTGCAGGTCCTGTTTCTTTCTGCATTTCGAGCAGCGATGGAGCGTCTGTGCTTCGTTGCACAGGAAGCTCTAATGCTGCCTCGCTTTTCCCAAAGCTGGCTTATCCAGTTGTCTCCTCCCTTCCCCAGCATTTGTATAGAAATAAATTACCAGATAGAAAAGGATCCATACAGAAAATCCTCTACAGCCACTTTCAACTAAAAATCTTTTTGAAATACAGCTAAATTTCATCACTTCACTGCCTCATCTTAACTACTTGTTTGCACAGAGACATTCAGCCGGTCAGTTGAATCAGTTTAAAAACTGATTCAAGCAAACTGTTGCAAATATCTTTTATGTGTCTATTTATGGGTTTAAAATCAGTAAGTTCTATTTTGCTGGAAACATTTCTGACCGGTTTTATTTAAGAATGCTTGCACACAAAGTTGTATGTGTTTGTCTATACAATTTAGCTAGAGTGTGGTTTTTAAATTGGCGTAGCTTTGCATTTTATACCAATTCTCCTTTATACTGTATATGTCCCTGCCAAGAAACCTGCTTCCACTCTACAGACAGACTCACTACATTCTTTTATTCCCTGCTGTAATGTGAACGAAGTAAAACTATGCTGGAGATGTCCATGTTAGGGTAATTAAGCTTGATTACAGTTTTCCTTTTTAAAACTTTTCAAAAAAAGTCTTAAAAAACACAGAATATGAACCTTGGCTGCTACTTGAAATTTTCATGGTTTGATGAAAAGCGGTGCAGGAGGAAGCATTAAAAAAAATCCCATTGGCAGACTTCCACCGAGATTGTGGGATTTTTTTAAGCCTCTTGTAAGAAATTTTAAACAGTTACTGATTTGTATGTCTGTCTTTTTTCTTCAGTTACAGTGATACTGGCTGTTGCCAGATGGAAGGTAAGCTAGCATCAGCCAGGTTTTGTATGTAAAGTTAGTGTTTGCGGCGATCTCTTGGGGATGTTACAGTAGACAGAAAACACATGCATATGGTGGTGAAGCTCCAACGTTTGGCAGTTACAGCAGGATATATTCACTGTCTAGGAGTCCCTGCAATGGTTCTCCCCAGGAAAGATGGATGGTGTCTGTAGGGAAAATCCCCCTGGCTGCAATGAGGAGAAAAAGTAGAGAATAAGAATATAACAGACAGGAACGAGTCTGAGCGGTGGTCGGTCTCCTGTGAAATACCAGGGCCCTCACTGTATTCAATGCCTTCTCCCCACTCTGGTGTGGGAGCCTCCGATAGTGGGCAGCTGAACTGATCCTTCTTTGTGGCAGTTGAGCTCGGAGCGGCTTCTTGGGGCTGAAGCCAGTGTTCCTGCGTTTAAAGAGAGCCCTGAGACAAGAATGCCGCTGACCGTTCCAAGTGTCCTCTCATGTATCAGCAAACAGACGAATAGCCTTTCAGAGCCACTGGGCTTACTCGCTCCGTGGCAGAAGTACATGCTCAGAACCCTCCTGTTTGCAATTGCGTATCGTGAAAAATCTCAGGTATTTTTTGTGATATTGTGGGCTCTCTTCTAGTGGGGTTAAAGGGTAAAGGAACATTGTTTTTTTTGACTGCTAATTGTAGAAAATCTTAGGCTTCCTTTTTATTGCTACGCAGGAAAGTCTGTCTGGTCTCTTGACCTGCATCTTACTTGCTTTGTTCTTTGCTAGGCGCAGGCTTGCTAATTATTCTTAGTTGTTTCGTTTGCTAGTCAACACCTGCGATAACAGTGTTTTCGTGTTTGTTCCACTGTACCCTATTCAACACACCAGAATCGTAGCACTCTGATAATCTCTGCTAGAACCATCTAATATTTAAAGTATATTGCTATCATAATTTCACTTATTTGACATAAAACCATATTCATATATTTGCACAAGAGTAATGCATACACTGTAATGTGCATTTGACAAGCCAAGGTAAATTGGGTGTTACAGCAGGGAACATATCCGTTGTAATCAGAAGAAAAGGGCACGGGGATTTACTCCTGGGTAAATAAACCGTCTCTGCTGTATGCGTTCTCTGGCTGGGAGGAGACGTTCATAACTGCCAAATAAACTCAGTCATCAATGGTAGAATTTAAACTGGGTTGCTGTAGGTTATATTCCAGAGCTACTGCAGAGAAAATACAATAAATCTTCCAGACCTTATCCGTTAGAGAAATTTACCACAGGAAGAAATATTTGGTGTCCTGAGCATGACTGTAGGGCACAGAAATATTCTGATGTGCCAGATATTGATTGGCTTAATCTTGTCTTCAGCATGGCTAAGTACTATTATCTTAAACTGAGTATTTGCGGCTTATTTAAGTTGTAGAAATAGTTGAGTGGGTGAAAATATCATCCTGTTGCTCCTTGAGTGGCTTGCTGGCTTCTTGCGGTATCACCACTATTAAGAAATCTGAGGCAGTATCTGTGCAATTGGTATTTAGAAGCATTAATACTAAAAAGGTTTTAGAATACCAGTAATATTGTTAGTTGTAATTCTGACACCTGTATATATGCTGCAGGGATTTGATATGATGGATATAAGCATAACATTTATTTAGAAATTGTTGCTTGTAATTACGACAGTGGCCATACGTGTGTGTTAGCAGCTGGACGTCAGTTTGTGCCTTGGAACTAGCGTTAGCCTGCCTTCTGCGGTCCTGAAGATAGAGCTCTGGTTCTTGTTTAGAGAAGTAAACCTCTGTAAACAGCGCACAGCTCCGGTTGGTTTTGTCTAGGGAAAAGAGCAGGCTATCTAAAACAGTTGTGGACCTTGGTGGGCCACGTTTGTTTTCCAGAATATTTGGAGATGTGTGGCAACGTCCATATCTGTAAGAAGAGTCATGGTGTTTTTCCCAAGGTTGTTGTCTCGGAGTTGGCATTACTGGCAGTTTGTACCTGCTCTTCTAAGTAGGACAGCAGTGGCATTTCTGCAATCTAGCATCTTGTACATTGCAATAGATCCATTTTGTACTCTGCTTTCCCAACTGTGGCACCATTGTCATTGCTGAATGCCTTATCTGTTTCTTTCTTTCACATTAATTGTGACAAGAAATGATGAAACTGATAAGTGTTTTATTAGTTTGCTGCAGTTAAACAAAAGAAGTCTTTAGGAGCCTGTATCTGCTAAATCCCGAGAGTCATACCATGTTTTTCCTTGGCTCACAGCTGGTAGGTTAATCTGGTAACTAGAATGGCTAGAATTTAGATGAGATTCAGTTAAAAGGTTTTCAAATCATGGTGGGTGAGCAGATATTGTATATCTTGGTGGTTGAAGTGCTGTCATTCAGTTCATTAACGTACTTCTTCCCTAATTACACCTATCAGATAATACATAGTTTAAATTGTCATTTTTAACTATGTGTAAAGGTTACCATGCAAAACCTCAAGTGAACAATTAATAAAACTTTTAATTTAAAAAAAGTAATTTACTGACATCAGTACTGTTTACTAAAAATAGACAAAGTAGTTTGGACTAATTTTAAGAAACAGAGGCAGCTTTTGAAAGATTCTTGCTTGTGGAACGCTGCAGTGTTATTACTTACTGATACATATTTGTCTCTCTCATTTTTGGTAGAAAATGATGCACCCTGTTGCCAGCAGCAATGCAGCGTTCTGTGGGACCGGCAAGAGTTCTTGCCTTAACGAAGACACCGTGAGATCTGCCGATCAGTTTGACTTGTATGCCACGCAGCAAAGTAAATACAGCCACGCAGTCAGCCACAAACCCATTGCGTGCCAGAGACAAGACGCGTTGAACGAATCGCACTTGCAGGCCACAAGTGGCAGGAATATAGAGACAAAAGACGAACTAAAGAAAAAGAAAAACCTCAACCGATCTGGGAAACGTGGAAGGCCGTCAGGGACCACAAAATCAGCAGGGTACCGAACCAGCACAGGTCGACCCCTGGGGACCACCAAAGCAGCTGGATTTAAGACAAGTCCAGGCAGACCCTTGGGTACAACTAAAGCAGCAGGATACAAAGTCAGCCCAGGCAGACCTCCAGGTAGCATTAAAGCTCTATCACGGCTTGCAAATCTAAGTTATACGTGTGGCAGTGCAGCTTTTCCCTATCCTATGGTGCATAACAGAGGAGTACATGCTGCTGGGGAAACTAGCAGCAAAATGAAACAGCCTAATGAATGAAAGGAGGGAATTAGTAACTCCTTACTAATCTGCTTTACTCTGAATTTTGGCATGTTTCTTGCATTTTGTTGTAGTGTTTGCCTAAGTCTGAGTTTCTAGTTTTTATTTTTATTCAAATAACGCCATAGCCTCCGAGTGCAATTCATTAACTCAAAGCAATGTTGAGAAGGCACTGGTTTAAAGGGGTTTTTTGTGGTTTTAATTCATAATTTATAAGAAAGTCTGAAGCGTTGCATATGCCTTGGTGTCGATACTTAAGTAACGTCCATGTCCCTAGTTTTATGTTCAGTTTCTGGTAAATCTGGTTGTGTGGTTATGCATTAAATAATTGAAATACGGAGGACAGAATTAGCTGGCTGGCTGGTTCATGAGGCGACCTATCCCACAAAAAGGAACTTAGCCAGATGAGTTATTGATTGATAAGAAAAATTGATAAAGAAAGCAGCAAGCTACAGTTTCCACTTCTGCAAGAGCTTCTACAGACCTCAAATAGACACTTAAACAACAAATTAAAAAAAAAAACAACCCTTTTTATTTAAAGTGCTGATTTCAGGTGGCTTTTGTCTCTGGAGTTGCAGCAGTAAGATAATTTCAACTAATGCTCCAAAAATATTTTTGAAAATGTCAAAGAAACCTGAGCATCTGTACAGCGCATTAACAGCTTCACAGCGCCTTATTAGTACAAGCGAATTTGCCTTTAGGTGATAGCTGTTCTTTAGTTATGCTGTTACAGGATTCTGCTGTGTAAGTTTGAAATGCCTAATAGTACGTATACCAAACCACAAATAGTTCTTTGAAATTTGAAATATTTTATAAGAAATTAAGTACTGTTCATTCTAGTTACGCACTTGGTTAATATTAAGCAGTATGTTCTTAAATCTGTAAATAGCTATTTACACTGGTTTTTGCCTTTAAAATCTGTGCTTAGGTGGCGACAGTTTAATAGCTTTTAAAGTATTAATCTATAATGTTTACAAATTAAACTTTTTAAATATACACTGTTGCCAAGTTTTCAGATTTAGTTTTACCAGATATTCCTGGAAATACAGTTGTTTCGTTGTTTGACACTTATACTATATTTATGTTATGGAAGCTTATATATCTACCAAAGGACACCATTTTCATGATTTATAAAAGCAAACTGTATAGCTGATGCAAACAGGATGCAGTTTACTGCACTGCTAGACCCCAGATATAAAGTAATTCATCTATGCATGCAAGCTGAAAAAAAAGTTGTTGGTTAACTATAAATACCTTGCTTGACTCAAACTGAAACCTTCCCTCCTTCCAAAAGAAATGTTCCATTTTTCCACTGGGTGGGTTTAATTTTTTTTTTAAGTGTGAGAGAGTGTGTGAGCGTGTGTGTAAAATACTTTAATCTAGACTTCAAAAAAATCAGTCCTCAATGTTGCATATTGTTTGTTCTAAATTTATTTTACTGGAATGAAATCTTTTTTTTTTCCTCTCACCTGGAAGAAAGTTTACGTTAAAGTTGTTTCCCATATAATATGACATTATGATAAATTTCTGTCTTCAAATATCTGATGGGAGGGAATACAAAGAGTTGGCAGGTTTGGGGGCGCAGAAAAAAAATTGGGTTAGTTGAGCTTGTGCTGAATGAGTAATGATGCTGATAATTTTTGTTAACATAAATGCTGTTCTGGCCTGCTGTCATTTTGATGCGAACTCTTGATTTCAGTGATGACAACTTAAGAAACAGATGTCATGTTTCATACCTTTTTTATCAGGAAAAAAGCAGCAAGCCTTCAGGTGTTCCAGTGATGCCTAACACATATTGAGCTGGACTTTATGCTGTACTTTACAATAGGTGTGTTGAATTGTTTTGGGGGAACTGTGTATGCACTGGCAACTAAGACAATGAACCTCAACTATACTGGATGGCTCCTTAGTCGATAGATGAACTAATGGAAGCTAAACTGCTACTAAAAAATAGTTTCTTCATGCTGAAGCTATGAAATCGTTACACGTTCTGTTCCTCGACGAACTCGCAAGTCTGAAATTCAGCAGTCTCTCAGAATGATGTAACTTCTGACACATGTAAAATGCTTACGTGAGTTAATTCACCCTCAGGATCTGTGCTGTATTGGCTGTTTTTAATCAGATGATTTTTTGACAAAAAACTGCATTAAGTTCTTTCTGAACTCAGCTGGGAAAGCAGATCTCTTCAGCTGAATGTAGTAACTGCAGGAGTGTCACGCCTCGCTGGCAGGGAACGTGTTGCATGTCACCACTGTACCTTGGAGAAACTCCACTTCTTACCTCCTCCTGTTGATCCCGTTTGCTCCTGTTCTGTTCCTCACTTGTGCATCTACTCAGTGGTGCTGTGCTGTGTGTCAGGAGATAATGCAGATGTATTGCTGTTCTGCTAGTATAATGAATTTTGTATTCAAGTATGCTGATGAAATAATGAAATCCTCTAAGCAATTGCTGTTCATTGCAGTGTTTATTAATTATATCAGATGGAATATAATCCCAGTAAAAAACAATTAACGTTGTCAGTTGTGAAATGATGAGCATAAAGTAGAAACGTGTTCAGGGAGTCTGTAATGGGCTGCTTGGCACTCAAGATGTAGCAAGGAGGCCAGAAGTGCACTGCTGGGCATTTCCTGATTCTGGTTTATTTTATATCTGACTGCAGTTTACTGGTGCCATGCAGTGAGGGGAAGAAAAAAGAAGTTAGAGATTCAGAGTGAACTAGAAATGGAATTTTGAAATACTTCTGCTGTTCCTATGTGTGATCTGCAGAATACTTGTGCTTTTTTCAACACTTCTCTTTCCACGACAAACACTGAAGCAGCATGTTAATGCCTAAACTGTGTTAGCACCGATGGGAAAACTGGCCTTTTCCCCCCGTAGTATGAAAACGTTACTTGTAAGGTAAATTGCTTATTTTATATTCTATATCATAATTCAACTATTCATAAGCTAGGATCACTGTTGTGTGTTAACACTGTTCAGAAGATCTACATGTCAAGTTTGTTTTTTAATAATTTCTTTTAATTACCAAGTTTCCAACGTCTTATTTATACATAAATGAAATGTATTAGCTTGCTATTATTCCTTAATGATGCTACACAAGTTCACTGTTTAATATACATATAGTAACTAGTATTCAGTTTCTGATTAAATTTACTTAAACTTTAAAACCAAATAATTTTGCTACTATAAAGTCTTGCACTGGACATATTCAAGATGCTAGCACCATGTTTTGACAGAAAAAATCAGATACCATCAGAAGTGGCTAACTTCGATGTCAAAGATAGTATTTTTAAAATCAGCAGTTAGCTTTGTCATTAAAGCAATGTTCTTTATAGCTCGGATTTAGTTTAATCAAAATAACTATGTATCAAGAGCCATGAAAGATCTCTGTTCTGAATGAATATATTTTAATTTTGTCTGAAAGATCTTAAGAGTTCAGTCAGGACAAAACCAAGCCTTGTCGGTGAAAAGTGATGTGTCTGTGAAAAGAATTACTTGGAACTACAGTACACAGAGTAATTCAGATCAGAATTTAAGTCCCTCCCCCATTTTTGAAGAGCTTTAAAAGGCAGAGCAATGTGAAGTCATTTGTCTGATGGTTTCATTAGCTGTGACTCTGCTATTCTTTGTTATATGTATAATAATGTTTCACGCTATCCTTAGAGTTGACAGTTTAAACAGTTGATGACAAACATAAATACTTTGAACTGCAGACTTCATTTCTGACCACAAAAGAAGTTTATTCTTCTCTATTTTAATGCGTATATTTTAACACTGCTTAAATATATTTATGACCTTAGTAGAGACTAGACCTCTCTCCTTGTGATTTTTTTTTCCAAATAGGTAAATCTGTATTCTGAAATTTGAACCACTTTCTGATACTTTAATCTTTCATCATTTCCTTTTCCACAGGTTTACTTTGGGGGAAACAGTAATCTATTAAATAGCTTGTATCAGCACCCCCTCCTCTGCTGTAAAAAGCCTGATTAGATACTGTGTATGTTTTTATGTCCATGAACTTGAGCTACTCATGTGCAATTATGTGTATGGGAATGGAGTAGTGTTCATGATCTGTATTTACATCATCATATGGATGTATATTTATTAATAAAGTTAATACTTTAAAACCAATCAGTTTTTTCTCTGGGCTTTAATTTCTTTTAAATTCTGGCAGAAGATGCCTATCGACAGCATTACTAGACCAACAGCCTTAACCCTTCTCTCTTGTGAATAGAAACGCTGTTTGTTCTGGTCGCTCGGTCGTAGTTAAGTGACTCGAACTGGCACTGAAATGTTTTGGTACACCTTGTACAGATTTCACTTAAAATCTTGCGGCTTGTTGTGTTTTTCCCTTGCCTCCCTGAAGTGTAATTGAATCCAACTGCAGTGGACTGAGTGTGTTCATGCCTGCATGGACTTAAAAATGCACACGGGATTTGTGAGAGTTGGGAGGCCACTGTATTGTGTGATTTTTAAATTGAATAAAGAAGCCCACCCTTTCAGTGTATTTTGCTTTCTGAATTTCAGCATAAGACATCTATTGCTTCTTACGGGCAAGTCCCATATCTTTGAATTAAGGCCAAGGTATCAGAAAATAGAGGAACGTCGCTTATTTTTTAAATGAATTGAAAATGCTGCTACAGTAACTTAATTGTTCTTATACTTTCACTCAAATATGAGAAGAGGGGAGGGAAGGAGTTACAGCTATGTACGGGTAATAGTAAGCTGCTAACTTTTTTCCTCTGTTGCACATGGAAATCAATTTGAGAATACTCATAAACTAAACTTTTCATGGAATGGTGGTCATTATTCATTATTCTGTGATGAATAAGATGTATTTATCCCTGTGTTCTGGCAATATTCCCATTTATCTTTGTTGGTAAGGTGTGCTCTGCATACCACTCGACACCCCCTTTTTTCTTTTCCCCCCTCTCTGCTGAAGTTTTTCAGTAACTTTGGGGCAAGATGGGCAGCCCTGCCTATTAGAAGCTGCAACCCAGACTGCTAGGTCTGCATCCTCCCCTTGCTTTCCAGTACCCTCTTATTTCTCTTCTATGTGCTTTCAAAGGTCCCCAATACATCTAGGGTTGAAACATTTTAAATATCAGTTGCAGTTATTTTGCAGACTTTTAAGTTGCTTTTACCTGAAGAAGATATCTGATGCCTTTTTGGGGGGACTGGGGTTTTTTTGTTGTTGTTGGCCATTTGGTAATTCTAAATATTTGGCTTTCAAGGTGACTGGACATATTGAGAACAGAGTTTGACTACAGTTTGCTACGTCCTGGTCTAAAAATCAGTTCCTGAATGTGATTCCTTGAGCAAAATGGATTATTTTCTTTGTAATGAAACCTTAAATATTAGATACTAATTCAGTTATAAATGATATCATAGAAGAACACAGGCTTTTCAGCTGTGTTGGAAGTTGCTCAACTGCTTCCGTGGCTGCTGTGTTCTCTGCCATGTCATGAACTGAACGATAAAAATTGCAGCGGTCTGTTCCCTCGATACGCAGCTGGTGTGCGAGACCAGGTGGGGTTGCTGGTGACAGGACTGGTTTATGGTTCGTTCAGGCTGACAGACTAGCAGTGTTGGGGTGTCAGCTCTGCAAGCTGGACATCTTGAAGGAGTCTTTAAGATGGTTATATCTTCTAATAATTTCATTTGTGTGTGTGATGAGCCACCAAGGATTGCTTTGGGGCCGGACTGGCATTTTTATGGTTTTGTGCCTCCTCGGTGTGATCTCCTAAAGCAGCACAAATAGTACAGCGTGAATTAGTGATATCGGACCTATTAAATGTGCTGGCTCAACAGTCTGGTTTTGGACCAAGACAAATGAAGGTTGTTGTTGACAATTAATCATGTAAAGCTGTAACGCCTGAAAGTAAAGGACTGACTGGCTGCCTTGCGTTGCATGCTATTTTTATCCGGGTTCTGCCCGTGGCTCAGTGTTTATTGCTTAACATTTAAGAGAGAGGTGTGGCCTGACCATACAGAATTGGCAGCCCAAAAGCTACCGTGTTCTGGAGCTGGCTCTCGCCCAGGTTCCCTGCATGGCCTAGGGATGGCAATGTCTCCTTTTTCCTATCGGTAAAAACGCGGCAAAAATATCTGCTTATCTTGCAGCGTTGCTGGAAGGAATCATTAGTTAACAACTTTTAACTACTTTGAAGCTGAAAAATGTGGAGTTCTTAAGTGTTGTTTAAATGATCTGAGGCAGATAAATCTTCCTGCCTTTCATGTTGTTTTTTTCATACCACAAAAGCTTGTTCTAATTAGCGAAAAAATATCACAGTAACAATTAGTGCAAGTTTGATCACTTAGAGTAGGCCTTTGAGATATGCATAATACCAAAATGTCTGTTTGCTGCTTCAGGTGGTCGTATATTTAAATAAAAACATTCAACTGCAGCCACGTTGAGAAAACAAAGATGGCAAAGTCACACATCCCAAATACAGGTGTAGGTTAAAGTTGCCCGTGCGACCTCAGCCTGCGCTCCTGACCTGAATGCTTGTCATGTTTTCTGCTGCCTCATCTTTGCGCTGCTGAATACGCAGAATGTCGTAGCTGTGAGGATGTCAGGATTATACGAGTGGAAACCTTGGTCTTGGTGAAGGTCCTGGTGTTGCCTCTTTGTTCCAGTCCACATCCACTTTCGCTCCTTCTCTTGCTGTGAAGGAGCTTCCCCAGCGTGACTGAAGTCTGGGGAGGGGATGCACAAATGACCACCGAGTTTTGGTGTTTATTCACGGGTGCTACAAAGGACTCGTGTTTCGCATATCCTCCTCTTCGCTGAACTTCAGCTTTTTCCCTAACAAAGACAGCTTTTCTAATGTGTCCAGGATTTTTGAATAGATGCAAAACAATGCATTTTTTTACTAGACTTTTTCCTGAAAACAGACATTGGGCATTACAAATCAGAAAAATGTATGCCATTGAACAGTTTTGCAACAAAACTAGCAGGCATCATAAGAAATGTGCCTTCTCTGTAATACATAAGTACGGGGATGGTACATTTGCTGTGAGTTAGGTAAGATAAAGCCTGACAATCTGTAGTGCTTGGGAGTTCATTTGTGTTCTGTTAATAGCTTACTTATTATAGTCACCATAAAAAAGAATGCGGTTTTGCACAAACCTTTTGATTTGTGTTATGGTAGGAAGAATATTATGTTAGGATTAAATCCAGAAGTGTCTCAGGTGGAGGCATCCTGCCAGAAAGCTCTCTGTTGTTGTAACGGTTTGGAGTATCTTCCCTTGGGTTGGGGATCGGACGCTGGACCCTCACGGCACGGAGCCGAGTGCTGTGAACCACGTGCAGTCCTTGGCCAGGAGAAGGAATGTTGTTTTCAAGTTGAAAATGCTGCTTTGTCCAAACTCAAAGATAAGGACAACTGGGAATGGGGCACCTTTTTCCTGACTAGTCTGCAGCAGCGTGGGTTCCTTACAGGCTTCTGCTTTCAAGCTTCCTTGCTTGGTCTGTATCAGCTGGTCTAGTAAATATTTTCCCCTCTATGTGCAAACCTCATGTTTCAGACCTTTAAGCAATTATGTCCTCAGGGCTTATGCAAATTGGACTTTGAAAGAAAAAAATTTCCAAGCAAGAACACCTGTGCTCTGAGAAAGGACAGAGTTGGAGCAGTGTCCCTTTTCTGTAATAAAGCTGACACCCATCTTCATCGAGATGCATGTGCAGTGCTTTCCTGGCTGTTTTCCAGGGTGTGTGTACGGTTCATACTCTCCTCGGTCATAATTCTCACTCGCTTTTTGACAGATGCAAAGTCTCACTGCGCGGTGCCGGCAGTTTGAGGAAACACGATGGAAAAGGGGGTATCAGCAGCTGAAGGGCTGTGCTTGTTTTCAAAATGCCCCGAACAGTCCTGAAGCTTCCCTCTTAAACTGACTGCAAGAACTGATTCTGTGACAGGAGCAGGATTACCTTATTTCCTAAAAAGAAATGTCAGAGTATTTATCTCGCCTTTCACCTGGGGAGCTTTGGTGGTCTGCTGATGGGCAAGAGCTCATCTCGTCTTTTTAGCTTTAAAAAGTACGCCTTGAGTTTGCAGGCTTTTACCCTTGCCCCAGCCTGGCTCTAAGTTAGTTTTCATGTGAAACCATGCCAAGCGGAGCCTGGGCAGATCCCTCGGCGGGCGGACATGGCTGCAGGGAAGCGCCGAGGGCTGCGACACCGCGTTACACCAAAACACGCTTTTGGACTGAACTACCGGGCGTGCTGCGTGCCCTCGCCATCAGGCCCTCAGGATGACGTTTCCCTCGCTGCAGGAATTTTCCACCTGAGCCAATTTAAATCAACAGCGAAACGCCTGCCGCCCTCCAGCAGCCCGAGGCTTTGCCCGTCCAGCGCGTCCTGTTAACCGTGGCCTGCAGCCGCCACTGGACTTGGGCCTGGGCGGCGAACGGACCCTCCTCGCTGCCGCGCAGGGGGGGCGCCCCGCCGCGCCCCGCCCCGAGCCAAGACAAAATGGCGGCACGGCGCGCTGACGGCGCTACGCATGTACGCACGCACGCACGGCGCCGGAAGCGGAAGTGGCCCCGTGCTCCGGCGGAAGCGGCTGTTGTCCGGGGAGACGGAGCGCTGCGGTGG
>Ga0065711_1039984_pt1:0-15000 | contig 17338 bp, 12 predicted proteins | sample Hoacrofraction12_FD_59098 | JGI IMG/M metagenome (GOLD analysis project Ga0065711, IMG submission 59098) | Hoatzin crop microbial communities from Cojedes, Venezuela - Epithelial fraction 12 v2 (version 2) | ecosystem: Host-associated > Birds > Digestive system > Esophagus > Crop... | reverse complement strand
GGAGCGAGGGTGCCGTAGGGGTGCAAGGGTCTGGGCAGCTGCTTCTGGCAGGGCAGTGGATGCCTTCTCTCTGACCCCACTCTGCTTGCTTGAGGGGGACCAGCCCCTGCCCACGGGCTTGTTCTGCTGGAGGGGAGCTGCGGTCACCCCTGCTCTGCCAGGTCTGCCGGAGCAGGGACAAGCACTAAATCTGGGATTTACAGGCACAGCAAGGTGGATGGGGCGCTTCTGTTGGTTTTAATGGAAGGCAATCTTGTGTTAATGACCGCAAAATGTATGAAAAATGTAATCTGAAAGATTCATTTGGAAGTGTATATACAAAAATTATACAGCTATAAAGAAAACATTTTTTAGTCTTTATTGGTATTGGTATGTCGTACTAAAATAGCAAAATTAATGTACATCTGGTGGGTTTGCTCTGTTTGCAGATATAAGAAAGGAAGTTAATGGCCTAAATAAGAGTAAAAAGCATAAAATCATTTGCTGTTTTCATCCTCAAACTCTCTTGGGGCCATTTTAAATACCCATGTGAACTAGCAGATCTATGTCTCATATGGGATTATTTATACTACTCTATCAACATAACTCATTTCAACTCAATCTGGCTACTACAGAAATTTCCTGGAGTAACGAAAAATACACCTTGGCCTTTATTTTTTAGTTATAACTGGTTTGATGCATTATCCAAACTCACTTATAAATCCGTGCCACTGTGCTCCAGTTAATATTTATCTTTTACCTTTACAAAATGAATTAATCTTCAAAGCAAGAATTATCCCTATAATAAAGCTACATTTTTTTAAATTTAGTTGATGGTTATGTATGCATAAATTAAAAAAAACACTATTTGTGATAGTTCAATACATAGTTACAAATGTAGACTCCTTTTCCAAGAAACCATACACCCGCATTTCTCTTAAATAATTTGTATTTGCCAAATTGCAAACTAAGTGCTTCTTTTTGATTTCTTGATTTTGTTGTGCCTTCATCTAAGTTTGATTTCTTATGACTAGGTTGACTACTGCTCCACAAAACCAATAGCAAACAAAGAATTAATAAAATAAGGGGAAATAATTTGTGCTTATATATGCCAAGCTAAATAATGTGATGTTTTCTAATTCTTTTTTATTTTTAGAAAAGAAGTTTTTTTTTAAATTAAACACTTAGCACTTTGCTGCTTATAATTAAACAGTCAACACTATATTATACTTGGAGACTGACATACTTGTGCCTGAAAACAGAACAGATTAATGTAATGTTTTGCTACCTTTGACCTTGTATCCTTGAGTCTCTTGATTCTGTGTCACCAAACATAGTACTGTAATAGAGTTGAGCTCTAGCTAATAGTGTGTGCTATTCTGACTGTCATGCTCCATCATTGTAACTTACTGCATGAGGTCCCCAAAGTAGCCTCAAACACAGAGAGACGCAAAGTCACATCAACAAAACCTAAAAGTAAGCAGAAAAGACCTTAAAATGGAAATTCTTCATTCAGTTCATGCAAGTCCAATCTGTCTGTGACTGCTGGTTATTCCAAAAACTCCAGCAAAGGAACATTTAAACAGATGTGTTGCTAAAAATCCGCTGGCAAAAGTAATTCAGAAAACGTAGCCGAACTCCTAATTCTACTTGCTATGTTGTTATGATTTCAGAATTGGGACATCAAAATGCTGTTCCTTTGTTCTACCATGTGGTCTGGAAATACTGCCTGTAATGACGGGCAAAGTACTTTCAAATGAGATCTTTTCCATTACCTGGTGCTGTCACCCTAAGGGTAAGCAGAGAGAAAGTCTCACACAGTGGTCGGAGCCTCCTTGGCCCCAGCATGGATCCTGAGGGTCTCCCATGCAATGGATGGGGTGATGGGTGCCAAACGGAGGAGCTCCTGGGAGGAACTTCAGCATAGTGAGAAAGCAGTTTTCCAAGCTGAGAAGTAGGAAATACCAAAGACTTACAAACCTGATTGGAAAGGAGCCCTTGCTCCTGGTTGAGGTGCTCAGTGGTTCTTTCAAAGCCATGCTGCCCACCGCATACAAAAGCTAACAAACAACTCCAGGGTTGCTCCCAGTCCTTCCTGCTGAAGCTGGTCTCCTTCATATGAAACATGATTAAGATAGACTGTTTGAGAGAGAAAATGTGACTGACTCCGTGCTTTCTTTGTGATGGCAGTTAGTCTGAAAGGGACCTGAGTTTAAGGGTTTCTAGTCAATACTTGTCATAGCGTAAAGCAGGGTGTATAGATGAACACCCATTTTGTGATTTTTGTTACCTTGGGTATGAAACAGATGATGAGTAGCTTAACCATGTTAACCATGATAACGGTCTTACGTGCTGTGAGCTTTTGGGTTCTGCAAGCGACAGCGATGCAGATGGTATCTGAAAAAGGCAGGTAAAGAGGAATGTAAGCTTCTTGTGAACCTGCTTCTGTCTGCATCAGTTGTCCTCTCTGCAAAATGGAATTAAGCCTATGAAGTGCTTTAATATTTTTTAAGGCTGTAAAAAGTCTGAAGATATCACATAAAAAAACTTCAGAAAGTGAGGCACTTACCTGATAGTACGTCATTCACTACGTGAATGAGTATTCAGCAACATTAGTGTTCATGCACTGTTGTTTCACCATGTCACATAGAAAGGAAACATATGACTTTGCCTTTATGGCAAATGCCTACAAGTCTAACTCCCTCTTCTAATAGCCTGAGACTAGCTTTCTGAATTTCCAGTTGGGATTGAATTCTCTAAAGTTATTATTGCTGGAAACAAAAAGAAATTAGAGTTCTCAGTGACCATGCACTGCTGTGCAGTCATGTAAAACATAAAAGAAGAGATAACTATTTCAGAGTGAAAGGAAAAACAGAAAATATTTGAAATCAAGTGGCCTTTTCAAATTCATTAGAGTATTATGAACTTTCATCGCAAAACTTATTTTTAAGCAGAGACTTCGTCTTTGTTGGTGGGTGCCTTCTGCTTTGATTGCAAGCTTTTCCTTTTTCATGCTTGAAACATCCTTGTGAAAGCAGTTGTGAATGGTGGTGCTGTGGGACATTATTCCCTGTTTTCTGCTTCCTTGCCATGGTATGGGCACTGTTCCCAACTGCATGCTGAACTTCACAGAGGCTGGCTGACTTCTCTCTGTTAGTATACCTGTAGATAGGTGGCCAGAGAGCATTTTTTTTGGCTTATATCCTTGGGAGAGTTAAGGTGGTGGAGAAGCTCTGTTGATGTGTGTTTATGCCTATACTATGGGTTGTGTTGTCATATCTAAAATAATTTTAATTCTGCAGAACATGCCAGATCTATACTTTTAAGACACATATTCTATGTGTAACTCAAAAAGCACATCGCACCGCCTGCACCATCTCCAAGGTCTGTGCCCACAGTCCGTTCCCACGTGTAGTCATCCCCATATGGAGGCTGGGCGCACTGAATAATGATAATCCTCCCAACATAGCTTGTCCAAACTCAGAAAGAGGGTATTGCACTTTGAAAAGATACATCTTCTGACTCTATTGGCAGCTCACTCTAGCACCACAAATCTCATCCCTACACTGTGAAAGAGCAGCTAAGCTCAGTAGGGCAAGCAGAAGCCATCTGACCCTCTCTCGCTGGGAAGCTAAGTTCAAAAGCCCAGTGGGTCACAGTGAGCTCCTTGAGAGGGGCCTCAAAATATGCAGGCAGCATCTGTGATTGTGTTTTGTACATCTTCCCGATACACTCTGTGTAGATTTGATGTGGGTAAAGACTAGAAAAATATCACTATTCCCCCCTCCTCAGTGTGATCCCTGAATATAGTTTCATGCACTTCACACTATTAAAAATATTAAGAAATGCAGTATCTAAGGCATACATGTGTTTATATATATATATTCAAATGTGTTCCTATAAAATCCTATCCACATGTTGTATATAGTAGATATATATAATTTCTCAATTTATCTTCTTCCTGGATCTTTTATTCTTATAATCTTATTTTAATATTAAACCAATAGTTTAGGAGGTTCAAGAGCACCCATGCAATAAAAGCTAATATGAACAAGTTGAATAGTTACTGCCATGTCTGACATCTTAAAAATGATCTTTTTGTTAGTATGTGAAACAGGTGAATATTTACACATTAAAATATAATTTTTCTTCCCTCTATTTGAAAGCAGCCTGTTAGGATTCTGATTTCTGATTTTCTTTCCCAGATACAGCCAGAATGATCATACAAATTTTTTCTCAATTTTGGAATTTTGTAGCTGAACTGAATTTGTGTACTATACTGGTAAAACAGCAGGGTTTTCCTACTTTCAGTTCTCATGCTATTTCTTAGAAGAGATATATATGTACTGGATATTCAAAGCTATAGCCATGATGGCTGTTTTCAGTAGTATGGAACTGGACAAGAAAATAGAAGCTTCTCCTGGACCTGCGTGTTTAAATGTAATTACAAATAATTTCATCATGATTATTATGATAGCAATTTATTTTTTCTTAATTTAGTTTCTTGATGAGTTGCTTCACTAAAATGATGACTGCTTTCATTAGTTAAAAAATCTTAAAATTTCAATTTGCATCTGCATATTGATAACTGATTTGCTAAACTGTTTTTTGTTTCAGAATTACAAAAATACATTGCTCTGCCATGTGAACAAAATGTCTGCAATCTTCTGTATTAATCTCTCCCCATATGAAAGATTTCAATTTCTGTTCTTGTCTATGAGTGACAGTGTTTCACCAGGTGATGTTTTTGTATTCTTACAAACTTTGGAATCATTTGTTTTCAGTAAATCAGGTGGAGCTTGTTCAAAGGGTCAGAAAACCCCAGTCTCTCACTAGCATCGTGCAGACACCAAACTATTTCTGCCAGTTCCTATTGGCCAAGGGGCTAAACTGTCAGCTAAAGAAAAGGGATTACATCAGCATTCAGAAGAAAAAAATGCTCTGTTCTTCCTAACTCCATAGTCTGTGTTCAATCAACTCACAGTTAATGGAAGCCCTCCAGTGCTAAGCAATAAACAAACACAGTTGGGCAAATAGTCCAAAATCAAATCTAGTATATAAGGTGGACAATACATAGTTAGTTCCATTACAGAACCCTCCCCTGGGAACTGGAGCGGCTTCTGAGCCCGTCTCATTACGCACCAGCACCATCTGTAGCTAACCTGAACCTTATTTGGGAATATATAAAGTACATGAAAAAAATAGAATAGGAATCAAGAGCCAGAGAATCCTATTTCAAGTTTAAATTTTGCTTGTGAAAGATCATTTGGTTTTAGACTCAGCAAACAGTGGGCCCTCATCACTCACAATGAGCTGCGCATGTAGCAGGGATTACTTCAGATCAGAGAGATTGAAGGTAATTGCTACTTTCCACTGGGAGATATCTAGTACTAGCGTGGTTTGAGAGATATAGTAAAGCACCATAAGCTGAAACACGCCATCCTGAAGCAAACTAGAGCCACTTCTCATTGCTTCTCCTTTCCTTGTTTCGCTTAAAAAAAGGGAATAGTAAATGTAGAAGAATACATGGGAACAGGAAGGAATTTTTTACTAGGTAGATTAAGAAGGACAAATCACCCCCTACCCTGATATATAGTGCAGGTAAATGTGTATGATATGTACATAGTATAGATGCTACGTATTTTTCCACTAAAAGTCAATTTTTTTAAAATAATTGTATGTATGTATTATTACTGTATATGGATAATATGGGTGTTAGAATGCAGATAGAAGAACATCAGAGATCAGGGTCCCTTTGTAATTGTTGTTACATATGAGAGAGTAAAATAAAAAACCCAAGGATGCTCTGCCCCAGAGAACTACAGTTGAACTAAGAGCCCAAATTTATCTGTTAGTGACTTCAGCAGAATTACTCCCGGGGGATTCATTTATCCTGGCATGCACAGAGATTGCTGACGGTTGACAGCTACATTAGCTCCCTTTCTCCGTTCAGTGGTTGTATACGATAAGAGAGAAACATCTTAATATAGTATAAAGAGTTTCATAGTGTGAGTTTGTGAAAGTAACTTATATGGTTCACTCCAAACAAATGCAACATTATTGCAATATACAATTATTCTGCATAGCCTACACAACTAATTTTGGAATGTTTTAGTGAGTTTTATAACAAATATCTTTAAGAATATTCTCATATACCTTTTTTAGAAAACCTATAAACTTAGAAACTACGGGTCATATTCTTAGCTGGGCAGGACAGATCCTTAAAGCTATGTGTGCATCCTTGATGACAGTAGACGAGTTTCTGTTGTTTAAAGGGTATTGTACAGCAACAATTTCCAGAGCCATTTCACTGCCACTGCAAGGTCACACTTGCTCTTTGTCATGCTTGAATGATGTCCAGCAAACTTACACCTAGTCAACATCAAGGCTGGTGGTGCAAACAAAGCTGTGAAGGATACCAATGTGTTTCACCCAAATTCAGGAGTGTCAGGTATCCAGACACTGAGCCTCTGCACTTGTAAATTCCCTGCATATCTGCTATTAATTTGCTATTGCAGTCCAATAGAAATTACATCAGCACTTACACTCTACTCTTTTCTCAACAACAATAGGTTTTGCTCCAGCATAGCTGAAGAATTTTACAAGATTTTTACAAGATCGATGCAAAGCAAATGACCTTTTTGCAAGGGCTGTTTCTAAAATACCAGAACTGGCATTCACAGGTTTGTTTTTGCCATATTCCTAGGTTGTCTTCATTTCTTTTCAGTTCTGACCTTGGTAGTTCAAAATGGATGATATCAGAGGAATTGAAAGGATGACCAAGGAGAACCAGATAAATACTGAATCCCCTCTATGACCATGTGTGAGTGCCAAAAACTGAAGATCTGTTTTGTGATCTTACTCATATTCTTTAGTAGCTTTATGGCATCTTCCCATTAAATGGATTGATTATAATCAGTGAATGCACATTCATTTTCTCGATCACTTTGTGAAATAAAGGATTTTATTTTTCTGAAAGAAATTATGATAGCCAAACTGCTAGTAAAATCTTAGAGACACTTTAGAATTTACCTCAAGATCTTGGCACCTATGAAGAGTATGTACATTTTTTGCTATTAGGATGCTGTTTAAAATATTCTTGCCTTTAATGAGATAGTTATAAAAATGTGACTGATTATCAGATTGTTCCATCTGTGAAAATTGGAGGTTCCTGATTAACCAGTGAAATTCTTCTGAAGAAAAATAACATAACAGTTTCACAAACAAGAACATTTCATTTGTAATTCTACCTATATAATGCCTGAGTAATTGAAAAATAACATAATATATGCATAATAACATACGTTTAAACACTTCTAATAGCAGTTGTCAATTTCAACAAAAAATCCTGATATTTTGGGTGGAATTCTTCAGAATTTGTACACCTTACTCCACTGTTAGTTAAGATTATAGAGCTGGAAGTAAATATAAAATTAGTGTCTTAAAAACGTATATCACAAAGTTGTCACTGGTATAACTGTGGATAGTTAAGCTTTATCACCTGAACCTATTCAGACAAAACATGGTTTAGTAGAACCAAATACATGGTCTTATATATCTAGAAACAAACTCATACTTACAGCATGAGGAACTGTATTTTGCTAAAGGGTGAACAGAAAGTATTTAAAGGTCATAGCAGACAAGCAATTAAACATGAGATCCCAATAGATGCTGTGGCAATGGGAGCTAGCGTAATCTTTGGATATTATAAATGAGAGTGGTATGTCAGAATGCTGTATCTACCTTTGCTGTGCATTTTTTTAAAAGATGCTGAAAGTTGGAAAAGGTTGAAGAAAGGGCCACAGAAATTATTTGGGAGATGGATAAAAACTCTTATATTGCAAGATTTAGAGCTTATCAAAAGAAGAATCTGTGTTGAAGGTATATACATACTTTACAAAGTGAGAGATGCCAAGTGCCAAAGGCGTCTCCAGTCTATCAGAGGAAGACATCTCAAGAACTGGTGTTCGGAAGAAGCCACCAGGTAAATTCGGATTAGAGATGAGACATGCGTTTTTAATGCTGACCATGATAACCACTCCAACCAGCTCCAAAGAGAAATGGTAGATCCTCCCTCTCCTGATGCCTTACAAAGGTCTGAATGTCTTTCTGTTGCCCGCCACTGTACTGAGGACTGCGCAGCCATAACAGGGAGAAATTAGATAAACTTGTATTATACAGGATGTCAGTGGTCTCTTCTGGCATAGCATATGTCAAATAGATCTGTGAGCTGATGGTGAATGTGCGGAGTTGGGACAGAACCCTTTCCCTGAAAATACCCTGTTAGCAACTCCTACACCCATCTCACAGCAGCTCCAGCTAGCTGCCTCTGGACAGCAATAGCCCATGAACAACAGATAGATGGTCTGAAGACAAGCAGTATTCTGTGGAATCCACTTTGCAAAATATTCTTATGAATTGCAAATAATAGAAATATTTGCTTTAGTAGCAGGATTTTCCTTTTTAATAAGACATTAGTGCAGATGGATCCTGGTCAAAAGGTTTTAGACTGACTCCTTGAGGAATTTCAAGTTGCCTGGTCTTGCCTTTGTCTGGTAGGAAGTAGTTTCAAAGGGGATATGCTAAACAAGAGCCATCTGGAAAACTAACTCAGGCTTCTGCAATGTTTTGGTATTATCCATCACAAAACAGATACTTTTTGCAGAACTCCTTTCAGCAAGTAATGCAGAGCAGTATTAAAGGAACCTTCTTATTAAATAAATGATACTACAGGAATTTGTAGTAGACATACACTAATGGCTTTGTGGTACAGCCATTCTGCAAAGAAACAGAAAAAAACCCAGTAATATTCATGTTTGTAGCTTAAGTTGTTTTTTTTTTATATCTTTGGAAATAAGTTTAGTTGTAAAATGGTTTAAGAGGTTTAGCTGTGAAAGGGAAAATGATCAGAAGAGTTAATAAGTAAATAAAGAGTTGTTATATTTGTCTAGTTACCATTAATAAACGTCAAAATAATTTAAACTATTGGTGACTACTGCAAGGAGTCTATTCTTCGCTCTAAATAGTCTCAAAACTATGGACAAATGTTTCATTTATCCAGAATAACCCAAGGATACTCCTTAGCAATCACTGAGCATTACAGTTTTGTAAGCAGTGGTTTTAGCTGGTTGTGAAGATGTTTAATACATTCTGCAGTGCTAACACATCTCACAAACTGATTTCATGGGGAATGTGTCTGTTGTGTGTTCCAGGCTCCTTTTTATCCTTGATGAGTGTAGCTGATGCCTTTGTGAGACGGAACGTATAGTAGCTAAAATTTCTTTTGGAGCCAGGCTTACAAAAGCCTAGTTTTCAATCTGATCCTGTTAGGTCTTTCTTTTGTAGTGAACGTCTTTGTTTTTTCAGACTTTGAATTTTGTGAAATATGAGATATATAAAGCATATGGTTGTGATCTCAATCATTTTCATCATAGGAAGACCTCATCCTCCTTTACAATAAAATAATAAACTCAGGAATAGCTGAGTTATTGAACATATTTGGAACTTAATTAATGATCAATGTCTAAAGTGACTGCAATCGAGTACTTACCCCACCAAACCACTGTCCCTCTCCATCACCCACTTAACTGACCCTGCAGTTTGGCCTCCTCTATTTATCTGCTCTGTCTGGACAGGGCCATAGAACTTGAAGAGCTATGCTAAAGCTGAGGAGCTGCTGTAATTTTTGTTATATGAATAAGTCTCTAAGGAGAAACAAATACATCTGACTGAGATAGTAGCTATGCAGGCAAATCTAAAAGGGACAGAACTGTGTGAAAGCATAAGGTTCAAAGTGTTTTTTTCTAGAGCTAGAGGATTAAATACTTCCAAGAAAATGCTGGAGACTTGCTGGTATGTCAGCAGCTTTCCCCTTCTTCAAGCTGAAGATACTACTATTGAGAGATTTTGTGCTACTAAAAGAAAATTATTTAATGAAATATTAATGTGTTACAGTGCATTTCCATTATATTATGAACCATTAGCAAATTAAAACAACACAGTCAATTTAAAGTAGGTCTTGTGACACCTTTCCTTTTCTGTTATTTGCTTGTTTATTTTCTGCTGTGGAATGTGTTGATTCATAATTCTGCTGGTCACCAGCTTAATCTTCACTAGTCTATTCTGTGACACGACTCTGTGTATGGGAGTGTCTATATGTTCAAAAGCACTTAAAGACATTCCTATTTTCTCTCTGTTGGGTAGGTAAACCATGTTTGGTTATAGGTAATAGTGTTGTTTGTTTCTTTCAGGAAGACAATACTTTTTAAAGTATTGATCAGTGGTAAGTGCAGGACTGTTTGGTCTTCAAAACCTTCCCTGGTATGCCATGTTTGTCCTAATCTAGTACGGGGGGAAAAATAGAGTAAAAGTCTATTTTCCACGTTTCTTTTTTCTGCTTGCTGTCGTTTAAAAAGCAGCTTTGAACCTTGTTCATGACTTTCCCAGATTTTGCTGTTAGCTGCCAAGTCCCTGTCAGATTGAAATTGAAACGGCAGAAAAAAGATTTTCAACATACTTTTTCTGCAATTTTTTTCTGTCTTTCACCTCTAATGAAATGACCTTTAACTGCCCCCTCATCCTACACTAAGCAATGCTGAGTTTTATACCCTAAATTTCAACTACTTTATTAAATTAGCTACAAAATGGGTATTTAAAAATGAAAACAAAAGTGATTTTAAAAGTGTATATGAAGCTTTGCAATTATTGTATTTAGAAGCATTGCTGAACTTTTTACTTCAAAGACAAAGATCTCTGCTCTTGAGAGACCTTGCCTTGTACTCAGAGCTCATCCAAATATACATAATATTTTATTATAACAGATCATTGTAAAGCTAGCCTCATTTAGATTTTACTGTATTTATATACATGTATCTAGTTATTGGTTCATGCTTTAAATGCGGAGTCATTTGCCATGAAAGTATTGCCTTGTTATTGAAAAAATGAATTGGCTTACCTACTTCAATTCAGTGTTAGGCTCTTACATCCTAATGGAGTAGATATACAAATTGCTTATTGAAATACACAATATGAGAAAGTCAGACTTACCAACTCATTCTATTTTTATACCTTATACAATGTTCAACACTTTACTCTTGATGAAATGTGGTTCAGTCCGTTGTTGCGCTATCTAATGTGCCAGTATTTCTTGCTACATTAATTTTTCTGCTGTATGGTCTTTAATAGAAAAGATACTCACCAGCATAAATATCCCTAAAGCTAACAGTAAAAAAATACTTAAATAAATAACAGATGCACAAGGGAACCAAGGGATAAATATACAGGAGGCACAGAGTCATGATCACATGTCTGAACTACTTGATCCATTATCGGCGTGTAGCAAAATACACACTAGTAATTATGTGGCTATCCCCCATGCTCACATGTTTCTGAACTGGGTCAACCTGTCTCTAACATTGTAAATATTTGTAAAGAAACTATGAATTTGGAGATAGATTGAATTTGGAGATAAATTGTGATACGACCTGTAAGATGCATGTATGTAAGAACATGTACACACATAGGACACATGATTTTATAAGACTGTGATGTTTATCAAAGAAAAGTTTTAACAGGAGTGGTTAGAGCCACCACACACAGCACAATTAGACACCGCGATTTTGCCCATCGGATTCCGCTGGTGTATCATAACCCTGACTCTTCACACCACTGGTATTCCAGTCTGGGGTGTGTCTCAAGAAAAAAGTTTTATGAACTTAATGGTGTATTTTTTCATGTCAGTAAAAGTCTAAAAGCTTACAGGATGTCATAACAACCTTTTATTTCCCTTTTCTACTAGTAAGCAAAATCACAGCCTTTATTTTAGTTTAGATATGAAAAACAGAATATCATGCAAGACTGGTAAATGGTTTTCCTCAGTATCTTTTCCTAGATAGCATTTAATTAAAAAACAATGTAGAATATATGCAGTGATGGTGTAAGAATTTATAGAGAAACTAAAGGCAAATCTCATTCATAGCTTTGTTTTGATATGCCACGTAGCTGATAAATATAACACTGAGCCTCTACTTTTTGATTGGTGTTGCATTTGAAAGGTTTTCTTGGTTCACCAAAGATTTCTCTTCATCATTTTAGAATCCTTTAAAAGGTGTTTTACTTTCTGTATTATGAAATGTCTTTGTATTAAGCTCCAAAAAGCAATAATAAAGATACACATATTTTTTGGTGTAGCAAATGACTCCTTGTATTGCCAAATGCGATTCACTTGGTAGAAATCAGGCCACGAAGATTAAACATTTTCAATGAATAGTGATAAAATTTGGGCTTGGTTTTATCTTCCACTCTGTATTTTTGTTTGTTTGTTCTGCAAAACACGCAATGCTACTAATTGGTTAATTACTATTAATTCAAACACAAGACCTTGTGATTTAAATATAGAACAACTTTTGAGGTTTCAGGACAGCAGGAAGAACAGAGATAGGGAAACTACCTTTCTTATCCTTTTCTCATTACTCTTGAGAATTTGGCTCTTACTGCTGTTTTTCTGCTTGCAAGATTTTTGAAGCATGCTTCAAAAAATCAACAGGTCTGAAAAACAGAAATACGTGTAAAAATAGAAGTGAAAATGTCTCCTTTTCATGGTGCAGGGGAGGTATAAACAAACATTATGCCACACAATGGTTAGAAACAAAAAGCTGGATGATGTAGTTATAATTTACTTTGATGAGGGCCTTTGCACAGCTGGGCTGCCCCAAGAGCAGCTCCAGGAAAAATTGTAACTGCCCCATTCATACTAATGAGAAATGACAAGCATTTTGCATTTAGTACATTCATCTTAATCTCCCTCTGTACCTTGATCATTTACTAAAGTTTGCTGTGTCCTAGGCCCAAAATTATTATACGTGATGGAAGCTAAAAACAGGGAAATGATCAGGAGGAATGTACACATGCAGGGTGGGAAGTTGGTCCTTTAGCTGGCAAAGGCTTCCTGGCCTCTTAAAAATGAGCATCCTGAGTGTTTACAGTGGAGACGAATGTTGGATCTGAGCATAACCCTTAAGCTGAGCACTTAGGGTTTACCTAAAAATGCAGAAAAGCCATTACTTGGATTCTGTGCCTCTTCAAACAGTGACAGTGCCTTTTTCTAAACCATTGTATAGTTTTTGGTCTTTTATATACCTTGAGAGTTGTTCTCAGAGGCAGCAGTGCCCATGGCCAGAAGCTGCAGCAGCTAGAGATGCTTCTCTTTCTTCTTGTTTTTCTTTGTTTCTGTCAATGTTTTAATCTTTGGAGATTTTCTTTAATTACCATGTACTACCGAATGCTTCGTAAGGAGGAAAACAGTAAGTTAAAATTTTGGTTAGACAAATGCATCCAGCAAAATCTTTCTCAAGATGCAACTACAGAAAGCCAAGACACAGAGGACTGTAGATAGGGAGTAAGAAATGGAAATTGGGGTACTGGAGATCAATTTCTTCCCATGTCATTAACTCACAGTGAGTGTCCTTCGATGTACAAAATATCACTTCTGCTTCCATGTGTGTATAAACGGTCTTGCTGATCATTGGCTACCTCTATGAAGTGTTGTGATGAATACGGCTAATTACAAAATAATAACTAACTAATGATAATGTATTTTTGAAGAACCCTAGTATAATTTAAATATGATTTCTTTAAATCCTCATATATTAATATCTACAGGGTTCACAAGGCTATTTCAATAAATGGGTAGCCACTTATTATGTCCTGTTCTACAGTACAACATGTCAATATATGGCTTCATAGTATTCCTAATATCTCTGCTTGGAGGATTTACGTATTAATAGCCATTTGGAACTCATACTTGGTGTCTGTCAGAATATAAAGACATAGAGTAATAATTTTAAAACTAGGAAATCTGACAAAAATTTGGTGAAAACCAGTTTCAGCTTAATAGGTAGAAAGTTTCCATCTTGAAAATTAAAAAAAACCAACACATTTTAGCAGCCTTTTGAACTCTAACTTGGTGCCGTAGAACTGCAGCTCTTCCACAAGGAGCGCTTCAAATTCATTCCCACAACCATTGGCCTCAAGGCTCCCCATTCACCCCTGTCCTTCACTACAGAGATCTCAGCGGCCTTTGCTGTCTTCCCATCTCAGATTGCTAAACTGTCCCTCCTTCCAGCTGTCTTCTTTGGGATTATTGAGTAGGTCAGGCTTTGGTAATTCGAAAGTAGCTCTGCTTTGAGATAACGCTATCATCGCATAAAAGTGAGGAAGAAATAGTACTGTGGTAACATTTATTGCTTTGCATGCTGCTGGGTCTCAACATCCATGAAGGGACGGGAACAATCCTCACACGCGTTGGTAAGATGCACAGTCAGATACTTTATTCTCCCGCTTCTGCGGTTATATACATTTTTCATACCTGTACACACGATTACGCTTACATTGGATAGGCTACAGACATAAATCACACGCTGTTCACATACCCCACATTCCCTTATAATTGGTAACTATGCACTAACGCCAATAGCAACTGACCGCCTCCACGTCCTTGAACACATCTTGTTTTTGCTAACCCACATCATGTACACTCTCAGAACTTTCTCAATGGCTATTCTTAGCTGTCCTTTCCAGCAAGCCTATTAAATCATACTGTTTTGCTTAAGCGGCCTAGTCATGCTAATTCTCAAGCTACATCGACCCAAACATCTCCCCCTTTTTCTTTTCAAAAAGCTAAGCTATGTTATCATTACCTTAAAAACATTTGCTCAATTTGTGTTAGTTGCATCACAAAAATTTTCTTCACAGTTAGCTCTAGTGCCTCTTGTGTTATGCGTTTTATACACGGGACCAACATAATCACTGCCATAATCATTACAACAATAAGCAATAACATTTTGATTAGTGACAATAACCAGTCAGAAATTCCCCATCTGTTTCCTGCTGCATCAAATACTTCCGCAGCCCCAATAAATCAGAATGCAGATACAATAGTCTAAAGGCAGAACCCGGAAAACTTACCAAACCAGAAGATGCAAAGGCAGTTACTTAGTCCAGACAAATCCATTAGATCACAAA
>Ga0065711_1039982_pt1 | contig 17339 bp, 11 predicted proteins | sample Hoacrofraction12_FD_59098 | JGI IMG/M metagenome (GOLD analysis project Ga0065711, IMG submission 59098) | Hoatzin crop microbial communities from Cojedes, Venezuela - Epithelial fraction 12 v2 (version 2) | ecosystem: Host-associated > Birds > Digestive system > Esophagus > Crop | place... | reverse complement strand
AGCACAGCCTTCTGGTGTATCTACCACACCTCCCAGTTTGGTGTCGTCAGCAAACTTGCTGAGGGTACATTCTAACTCTTCATCCAGGTCGTTGATGAAGAAGTTGAACAAGACTGGGCCCAGTACTGACACTCAAAGCTTAGTCCAAAAATTACCAACATAAATGAACTCCAGCTTGCAGACTTGCTTGAATTTTGACCCATTGAAATCAGTATGAAACTTGCAATGACTTTCACAGAGCAAAAACTGTGATCACAAGGCCACCAGGTCTTTGTGAGTAGTTTCATTTTCCCATACATACAACTTCCATGAAATATGATTTTGTATTTTAGAGAGATGATCTCGCTTCAAAGAAACCCAAGTTGGTTGGAGGACAACAGGAAAGACAATCATATATTTAATTTTCATTAACTTCTGTTAGAAAAAGCATATTCAGGAATCATTACACAGCCTTCTCACTTAAAGAAACTTTGAATAGGTAAATCTGCACAGAAAAGAAGTATAGATAACTAACTTTTTAAAACCACAATAAACACATACTCTTATGCACTTTGCAGTTGGTATACTGAATTAAAGTCAGTGTTACTCCGCCACTGTTCCATTTTTTCTTTTTTTAAGATGTGAAATTTTGCAGGAGTCTTTTTATGTATTCACCACCTACAAAGAAAGTGTTGTTCACATCCCCTGTAATGCCCAGAGAAAGAAGAGCATTCTCTTCTAAAGGCTTCAGAGAGAAGGACAGAGCGTATGCCACAACTGCCCACTGCAATATTGTATCTCACCAAATACTAGAAGCTCAGTAAAACCGCTATTTTCAGTAGAAAACCAGAAAATACAAGATCAGATCACACTTGAAGTAAAAACTGGAGTGCTCGTGACTTACAGTATTCTTTGTTAGAAATGCACTGGAGGACACTGTATATTTACAAGTACTTGGAAAAGAATTGTTACAATGATGAGGAAAGAAAGCCTTATCTTTTATTCCTACACTTTCTGTCATTTTAGGTATTTTACCATATACAAGAGAAGAAGATGATGTGCCAAAACCATGTTGAATTCCTTTGCAAGCAGAAGTTGTGGGAAATGTCTTTTTCAAGTTCTCATTCTTTGACACTAAGGACACTGTTTTTGTTATGCTCCTGTTTAAAGTCATTGTCTCCTGCTCTGGCACGGTAGTAGGCTCACAAACAGTTTCTTCTCTTCCCTCCTTATGTATCCGTGAGAGCCTAAAATTGAACAATATACCCAATTAGAAAAAAACTGAAGATTCAGTCATATGGGCAAAACACAACCATCAAGTAAAATACAACCTGTATAATGGTTTTCACTTGTGGCTAAGATACAGCTGTGCTATGTCACAGAATAAGAACTTTATTAATGATGAATAAAATATAGAGTGAGCATGGGGAAAGAAATAAAAAAAAATTACACCCCTAACTCTTGTGCTCTGACACTATAGGCATCAGAAGTGGTATTACATAGAACCTGATCATTATTTTCAGTAGCCTCAAAGGTAAGAGAGCTTCAAGATTAAACTAAGTTTAAGGTCTGGGAAACACAACTATGAAAATAATACTTTAAAAAATCAATAGTATAATTTGTTCTCATTCTTAGTAATTCCAGCAGTGTGGTATCTACTGTGAAAGTAGAAAGACTGTAATAATTTATATTTTCAAAATTCAATTCTTTCCTAGAGAAAGCATAAAAAATAAGAATACCGTAATACAGGATTTGTCAGGGTTTTTTTTTTTCAAGTTCATTCTTAGATTTGTAGACTAATCTGAAAATCTCTCAAATAAGTTCAATATGCACGAAAAAGTAATTCAGGGTTAAGCTAGAGAACTCTGAAAAATACATGTGCAATATGTACTGATATGAACGGTGCTAGAAGACTGGGGATTACAAACTTCTAGAGCTTCCTGCCACAAGTATCTGAGGTTATATGTCTATGAGGTATATGAGGAGGTTCAAAAAGGGAGAAGACAAGTTCAAAGTCAGTGGGTTCATAAGCAGATACATAGCAGAGCTATCGCCCCAAACATTCATAATCCAATAATTATGGATGCTAAGGGAGTACAAGCGAAATGGACAGCAGAAGGTAGTCAGGCAGGTTTGTGTGGTCTCCACAAACAGCCTCTACTCCTGCTAATGTTAGAGACAGAATCCTGGACGTCACTGATCCCACTACAGCAATTTTTCTGAACCTTCAGTTCATGGCAAGTATACTTCATCCTTTCACCTTGTCATGCCAGTTCAAAGGTTCTTGCTTTGAGAGCAACATGAACACTCCTTTAGTTTCACTTCAAGACAACAAACATTAAGCAATTAAATCAACTCAGTCATTACATTCCATCATTAATTTTGAAAAATACTAATACTTGTCTTCTTTTATACAGGTGAAAGCAACACAGTACATAGGAATACATTTGCCCAGGTTAATATAATTCCCCATTGACTAGACTGTATTCCATTTGCAATGACTTCACTAGCACTTCCCCAAATTGTCAGTGACATAAAGGAGACAGACTTCATTGCAATGGGCAAAAATTACGAAGTTTATGCTGGAGTGTCAATCCAAGCTTCACAGAATTTGCAGGGAAGCAGTCAAATAATTCAGTAGAAGGCATCCATTGCTGTTTCAAATCTTAAGTAGCAGAGAATAAAAAATTATCATAAAGAAATATAATTTCACATACACATTTTCAAAACACACATCTTCCTCTTTTGTTGTTGCATTGTGTTTCCTTTCTGTGCTTGCTCTATAAAATGCTGTGTGAAGAGCAGGGTATGTCTTCTCTGATGAGGATAACTGGGAACAAAGGACAGAAATATTTTATTTCAATAACTATTCCGTGAGTGGTCATATATTATAAACTTAAAAAATCAAAGAAGGCTTTTATTTAACAGCTATGGGAAACACTTTCAAACCGAGAACTTACCTTATCTTTCACTACAGAAATTTTCTGTGTTAAGATATGCAGCATTTTATGTGCATGAGAACTGACTTGTAAAAAGAATCATGATAAAAGACTTAAAAATAGTGGTGCTCAGAGCACTAACATTACTGTCCAGTATTTTCACATAGAGTATAAAATTGCTTTCTCCTGTTGCCATCAACCTAAGCCTGAAATAGTTACAAACCTTCAGAAAAATATATTTTAAATTTAGAACAACAAAATCCTTGTTTTTCAGGACACTTGAGCCAAACACTAACTAAATGAAAATACTTCCATTAATCATGTAAATTAGATTAATATACATGGCTTTATAGAGAGAGTAAGGAATTCACAGATATAAAATGTAGAGGCCTGATTTTTGTTATTCAAATTATCATCATAAAACAGAATTTTGGTACCTTATATGAATGATGAGAATACACAGTTTACACTGGATAACAAAAAGCAAAGATAATGGAAATTGGAATATAATACATCTGTTTCATATTTCAGAGCTACAGTTTACTGTTACGAGAAGATATTTTAGTTGATGAAGGCTAACTCCTACTGTAGCATATTTGGTAAAAGCAGTGAAGTCATGTGAGACCCTCCATTGTCCTCTGCTTTGGAAAGACAGAGAGTAGCGGGTTATAACAAATTACGGAGCTTCCACCAACAATGGCAGGACTGCAGTAGGGTTTTAAGTAAAAACACTTTTTTTCTAAATTCCTGTATTTGAATTGTTACTCAGTATCAGATTGTCCCTCCAGGAAAATGCCTCAAGATAAATGGCAGCCTCTGAAGTTTTCCTTACAGGGTTCCTAGGGGGAAGATTTTAGCCCCCACAACTGCACAGGCATTAACCATGTAAGCCACATGTATTCATACAACATTTTCCCAGGCAGAAGCCAGATTTGAAAAAAAAAAAATTGCTGTATGTAAAAATACTGCATGTATACCAAGGCTGTCCAAACAAAGGATGCCTGTCTGCACATTAGGTTAACATCAGTTTTTTCAGCCTTACAAAACATCCCAGTATCTCCAAAGCTGCACTGGCAAACAAATGCAGTTGTGCAAAAATTACTTTGATATTAACACTGTTGCAAACTCCCAGAGAGTCTCTACAAGCCCGTACATTTGCCTATAAGTTTGTTTATATTTCAGTTTTGGACCACTCTTAAGACACCTCTGGCAGCTCAGCAGCGCTACACTTTCAACAGCCACAGCTACCCAGGCCCAGAGCTCAGTCCAGAGGTGCACACGCAGCAGCGCTGGCTTCAATTTAGGAGTGCACGTGCTAATCCTGACTCTGGGATTAGCAGCAACTGGCCAGAATTTTTAAACATCTAATTTTGGGCTTTTGGGCACCCAGATTTAGAAAGGATTCAGGAACGTACATGTTTTTGTATTTAACTCAGTTCAAGACTATATAATTGTAACAGTTAACTCGAAGTCAGAATGCTAGTACAGTGAGACTATAGCTAGGAGGATATTCACTGCAATTAAAATATGAACAGATAGTCTAGTTGAAAAACATGCACATGCTCACCAGTTCACTGTTGTCTTCTTCACTGCTGTCAGCCGGTTCACACGCAATATACCTGCCTTTTACCATAAGCAGTACCTCTGTCCTCTCTGGTTCAAACCAGAGACGAGAGACTAACATTTTTTTCAGCATTTTGTTTCGCTCATCCATCTGGGGCAGGTATTCTTCATCCTAGCAGTAAGAAAACATCTTGTATTAAATTTGCAGCAATGACTGTCTCCCCACTATGCCCTCAAAGTGAACTTTGTACTTGAGAAGATCTGCATGCCTTATGAGAAATCAAGTGGTGTTTGGATATTTGCTTCTGCAGTGCTGGAACTGAAAGTTCACACAGTTGACAAATTAAAAACAGTTTATTGTACACTAAGTGGCAAATCAAACAATTATTTGCCTTGAAAAATGAATAATGTAGAACTATAAAGGCAAGCATATTTACTGCATTAATCATAACTTAGATAAAAAAGAACATACATTTTTACAAGGACCTCTACGAGAAAAAAAATAGAATTTCTGAATTTTTGAGAGTCGTATACTATATACAGTATACACAGACATTTTAAAGAGTCTGAAAAGATATTCCGAGGATTTTTTAAAATGCTGAATCTGGCCAAAAACAGTAATCTAAAAAAATCCAGTTCAAAAAGACCATTGTACCTTCTAACGCAAAGTAAAAAAAGCATTCAAAACCAGGACAGAGCAGAGGTCTTCATTCCTGACTTGCAAGTCTTACTCAGATACCGTATTAGCTTAGTTTTCCAGTTAGGTCCCCCTTCTCCATTTCCCTACATGCTTCAGAATCAGCCTCATCAAAGCCCAGACATGATAATGCATAACGTGCTAAAACTATGAAGTATTACAAACTCTAACTGGTGTCTCTATCTCCAGAAGCTGATTTGCAACAGTTGATTATGAACCGCAAATATGTATGTATAAAATCAAATTTAGATCAAAACAGATTACTGCAGATCGGCATCTGTAAAACTAGGGCTAGGATCTGGCTCAACATATGCTAGTTCACTGCATAAAACCAGCCTGTTCTGTATTCACCACTGGTAAATACTGCTCTGTCTTGACATATGCTTACAACGGTCAAGGAAAAGCAGCTCCCTCCTTCCACAGACTTGGCCTTTGTGATGGGCAAGAGATCGATACGTAATAGGAGAAAGTAGTCTGACAGGAGACACAGTTCCTTGATTATCTTCATTTCATATGTTATTAGCTTACAGCCCATATCTCCCAGAATTAAATTCTCATTTCCCACCAGAAAAGTGACTGATGTCCCAGCAGCCGCTGTCTAGAAGATGCTTTATTTGCATTCCATTATAAACCTTATGAACTATTTAGGCCAAATATTTAAATTCAAGAAGCATCATTGAAATTGAGTCACATATTGCATTTTCAGTGATTTAAACGTAGTACATCATAGAAGAATAAATGCCTCTTGAAGTGTTAGTAGCTACTGTATATTACTTAAGAGGAACTGTATATATAGGTAAAATAGAAAGAGATAAAGATTTTGCCTTGCTTCACATTCAGATTGCAAGAGGCTTAATCATTGGCAACAGTGCCTTTTGTCTGGGATTTTGAAACTCAGTCTAACAAGTCAATGAGACAGGCTTGCTCATTCCAGTGGGAGTTAAGGCAACTCAACAGCAGAACTTAATTTTATGATGCTGCAAGTGTAGCTGATCCCTTGAGCTCAGTTTTCTTCTCCCGTTTCTTTAGGATCCACAAGTAGCCCTGTGCATCAGGGCCAAGGTCACTCCGTTGATCTTAAAATTTTGAAATGGTGGAAGGAATGTGTCTTATCCCAGTGGCTGAGATCTCTTCTGAAACCACACAATCTTCTTCAGATCTAGCTACATCCGCAGCAGCAGCAGGTCACTATGCTCATTGGATTAAACATGAAGAGCAGGATGGTAAAGCATGAACATACCTTAAATTTCATCATGTGCTGAAGAGGTTTGCTGAATCCTGATCTAATATTTATGTGGAAGTTTAGTCTATTTCTGAACATCTAGTAACACTACTTTTTTTGACAACATACAAGCATCGTGTTGAGAAGTGGCCCTTTCCCCCTTCTTGTAGAACTGCTTTATAAGCTAAGTTTCTAGCAGTGTAGAACAGTTTCAGCAGGGCAGTGCTGTGAGAATTAGCTGAGGCAGCTGCAAACAAATGGTTACAATAATCCCTTCAAACCACTACTACTAGATCTGGGACATCCATTCACACCCCCAGACTACAAAGTGCTGCTGTTTCCTTACCATTTCTTATCACTGAAGTATTAGCTAATATTCCCATAATCAATACACTTCCAGACATCACCTGCATGTTCCTCAATTTTTTAGTGCCGAACAGACGGTTCAAACCAATGCAAAGCCTAATTGTGCATGAGAATTGATCAGGGCAGTTCACAGGCAAAGTTAGCTCACCTGTGGAAGTGGTAAGCTCCAAATGAGTAGTAATAAACTCTTTACCCATAACAGCTAGATCCAAAACGACTGCAATCATGCCTCGATGTGGCATATACACTAATAATGCTATATAGGCAAAGCATTTTTTGATAGAGAAGTAGCTATACTAGCAATAGCCATGCAGAAGTAATTAATACCTCTAACAGCAATATCTCATGTCTTTTCTAAGAATCTGCTGTTACTGGTCTGGACAGACCCCCTTCCAGCTGCACCCCCAAGCTCCTCCTGTAAAAGCTTGAGGTGTAACTCCACTGGGGAAAACAGGGGGGAGGACCATGATCCACAGGTCATTAACTTTTAGAGCATAGCAAGATAGCAGAAAACTGAAGAAGATTGAAGACATCATTCGTTTTACCTGAACAGAAAAAAAAAATTAAATTGCCTTTTCTTTTAGCACAAGGATCATAATTTATCAGTCAAAGTATTGAAAATAATCAATAATTTATTAATGACTCCGCTGATCAAATAATATAAGGACTTAAACCCAGGTCTTAAACCCAGGTGACGGTCAATGGAAATACTGATCTTTTCAATTGCCAGCAAAAAATGTTGAGAAACTAATAAAACACATATCTGCTTAAAAAACATATGATTTGTTAATAGTCTCTACCTGTACTGTAGATACCTTAGTATATGCATGTCAAAATTTAAGCGTAAGTGTAAATGAAAACCTACACGTTTGGTGCTGCAATGAAGAGGGACAGGATATCCAAGACATATGAGTGCTATCTTCTTCCTCAGCAGTTGTAAGACACTATTTAATGGCTTCTGACAGCTGACCTACAATATACTTTCAAGAAACAAAACGGATCTTTTTTAATTGCTTGGCTTTTTCTAACAAACACCAGGAACACAAGCTCAAAGACAGCCCACAAGCACTAGGATATTCATACAGCAATGTTGGCAACAATCAGCCCTTAGACACCCCTTGAATCAGATGTTACACAGATTTAGTAACCCTCAACCAGTAATTTATTTTATTGCCTGTAGTCTCACACAACCTTAGCCTCTTCAGGGTCAGTTTTGCTTTCTTACTGTCCTGCAGGGTTCAGTGACCTTAATGGGCATGGTCAACTTGTTTCCAGCCCCCTCAATGTATTGGAGCCCCCTCTAAACACAGGAAAGGTGAAAAGATAACCTAATCTAAGCCATGACCAAAGACAAGACCTACTTTTCCACTACAGACAACAGCTTTAGTATTTCTGCATTTAGGGATCAATCGCACAAGCTTTCTTCCCGCAACAAAAAAGCAGCCAGAGCACCCCGGCTCCACTCACCATCTCCACGGCCGCTGACCTGGCCTGGAAGCCAGCAGGTAGGAACTGGGCAGGGCTCCAGGCCACAGCGGCGGCTGTTGGGGGGCCGTTGGGGGTGGTCACTGGGGGGGGCTGTCAGGGGTGCTGAGGGCTCACGGCTCTCCTTGGGTGGGCTGTACCACACGGCCTTGGCTCATATGTACCAACCTCTGACCGGAAAGCAGTCACTGCAGCAATGAAACCCTGCAATGGAGACATGAAGTGAGGTTAATTTTTGGTGTAAACCGTTTAATTTTTGGTGAAAACCATCCAATTTTTGGTGAAAACTGTTCTGTGGTAATGTTGAGTAAAGCCAGTAGTAAAGGAGTTCAATTAACCTCTCTCAAAAATTTCTGTAGTATCGCTCCGTGTCACGGAGAGATGCTTTAAGCTGCAGGAAGTTGAAGAACAAATCAGTGAGGCAAATACTTATTAGATCCACCCAAGGGGACTTTTTAAAGGTGAAACTATTTAGTGTTTCTGTATCTTGAAATCAGTCTGCTTCTAAGTTTTCCTGAGCTCCCAGCGTATACAGATTACATCCTTCAACTTGTTTCTCATTATTTGTAACATTATTCCATGCCTAAAAGAACAAAGTATCCTTTAAGAAATTTAAGGATATTTTAACTGAACTGCCAGACTATCAGAAGTGTGAACAGGAGAATAAAAGACTGCTCAGGACTAACTTGCCCATACTTCATTTCACCATACATGGCTTCCCCTAAAGATGTAAATAGTGACTAATCCTTCATTTGTTAACCTGAAATGCTTATACTCAAATAAAATATCATTTTTTTCAAACACATTAATAGGAATAAGTCTGGCTTGGTCAATCAGTAACAATGTCATACTGAGGAAATGGAATCTCAAGAGATACAACAATTACTTGCAGGAAACTCCTCTGGTTTTCCACTTATGCACAGGAGATTTTCACACAAAGCTCATATTGAAGCTACTTTTAGTTAACATCAAGCAGTTATAAGAATACAGAAAACAGAAATGCTGAAAAAAAGGTATTATTTTTCAGCCATTAAAATTTATGGCTTACTTTGTATCTGCAGATTTTTCTCTTTATAAATGTTTGTGGTTTATGAGAGGTTTAGAAAGGATGACTCCTGAGAACTGAGACTTTCAATACTACCCTATTATTCTAGGACAGGTTCAGGTGACAAATGTTCACTTTTCAACCAAGGATAAAGCATTCTTTTCCAAGTGCTACTATGAATCTGGATGCAATTTGAAAAGCGGTTCTGATTATGCTTGCTGGCTTAAATAATTGCATGAATCTGGTTAATATCTTGTACGAATCTTGTAACCAGAAACATTCTATGTGGCTTTGAAATTAACGTCCAGTGTTTTACCCTTTTTTGTTGCATATGATTGTATTGACACATTGTTTTGTACATTTGTGTAGGGTGATTTCTCTTCGTGTGGGAATTTTATGCTGAGATAAATAACATTACTGCAAAACTGATTGAAGGATAACATGCTCCTAACCAAATAAAGCAAACAAAAATAAAATGGACACATGCTGACAAATTTTGCTAAAGTTGCTAAAGCAAGCACTGTATTTCATTAGGGGATATAAAGTAACATTTCTAAAAGAACTTTGACCCTAAAACATTACAAAACTAGTCTGAGAGCATTCAGCGATGGCTGGGGAATGTTAAGAGGAACCATGTTTTTCCAGTATCATTCATAAGTTCAAATATATTTAAATAAAAATCTTAAAATCTTTAAATAGTGCATTCAGTGTATATAACCAAAAATAAATAGAACACACTAATCAGCAAAGCAGCTAGATCAACCGGAATCCTGCAGATTTTCACTGAATTTTTTGTATTGTAGTCATGTGAAGGAATATTTGTAACACATGAAGTTCCCACTCTGTTGGGAATCCCAACATTAACATGGATAAATACCTACAGACTCAGAAGAAACCTATTTGCAGTTACGAGCCAGCTAGTATAGGAACTGATACAGGAAAAATTTACTCACTTGTATAAAATGAAGAAGCTAGAATCAAATGTATTTTGCAGCAAAACCAGTACCCCCTCCAAAGAAAAAGCTGTATCTCACCTTGTTTAGAGTGGTGATGAAGTACCTAAGTACAGCCCTAAACAGCAAAGACTATGCAAGTGTATTGCCGAACTTCTGTGGCGCAAGCCTTCTGACATTCAGGCAGGATCCAGTGAAGAAGAGATTTCCTGAAGAAGCCTCTGTGAGTGGTTTTTGCAGAGGTATGAGCAATAAAAAGTGTCCACTGATTTTCAGTAAAAAATAGTGGAAGCCAGTGTTTCCCTGCAGCCTCTGCGGCTCTCCTAGCCAAGCCAGCTCAAATGCCCCGTGGGTATCTCTGCTGCACAACTGCTCCCGTTTACCTTCACAGCATACTGAGTCTTCACATACAAGACATAGTGCCAGCAGAGTGTCGGGTTCTCTGGCTTTGGTTTTTTTTGAGCGGTTCTTTTACTATCATGAGTGCAGCCTGGTACTACACGCTGAATCGCTTTTGCCTTAATTACAGTGACACTGACCAGACTGCATTAACTTGACTGCGCCATGGATGTGACATACAGATTGTGCTCCAACAGATTCTCTGTTTCACAGCAAAATGAAGTATTTTCTCTCCACAGAAAAGACTTCAAGCACAGAACGTCATGGTCTGTTTGGATGTCTCAAATTTGCAGGACAGTATACTCTGTAAATTAAACCTTACTTCATGAGCTCACTAGGAAAGAAAACAAACACAGCGAACAAGGACTCAATCCCCTTTGCACATGAATTCACCACTTAATTCATGAGCTTTCTAACTCACAAGTTCCCCAGTTCATAACTAGCTTGTAACTTATGCACCTATGAGCAAAATAGTTACCTAGCTGATGGTGAGAACACTCATCTTCCCTACTCCGTCACGGTGCGGGCTTCCCCCGTATCACACTGGGAAGCATGAAAGCCTCAGCAGTCCAGCTGCTGTTGTATCTGCCTCCAAAACTTTTTGGGTATGTATTTAGCCCTGCTGTTGAGAAAACCTGTGAGTTTCAAGAGAAGAACAAAAAGGTTAAGGAACAGGATTATATACTTAAATGATATGATATAAAACAAAAGTAATAACAATGTGTGGTAGAGATATGGAAACTTGTGAACAAAACCCTAAACATACTGCATCAGAACTGACAAGACTACAGATCAGACTCTTCCCTGATAAACAATCATTGTTGTCGTCATGAAACATTGGTGGTACTGTTCTGTACTGTTTTTCATATGAAATAAATACTTTATTATTCCTTTATTTATGCTTTAATCAAATTTCACTATGTCAGTGTGAAGCTCATTTATGGTTCCTTTCTTAGTTTGCAGGTACCAACGGCACAGAAAATGCCCTCAGAATTGGCCTTAATTGTCAACCTTATGGTCAGCTCAGCTGGCAGACCACATCCTGCTGGGAACTGGGAGGCAGCCTAAACATGTTACAGAGGTCAGCAACAATTACCACTTAAAATGGCAACTCTTATTAACAAAAAGAAAAAAAGAAAACAAGCCATGTAGACCGAATCCCTATGATTTTCAAATAAACACCACTTACTGTTATATATTGAAATTTTCCACCTTCTGAGAGCTGAGTTTTTGCCCTAAAAGGCAGAAACTCCCATTTCTTTTAAAGTAAACTGACAAGGCTGTGCACGACCTTGCCTTCTGCAGGATTCATTTTATCTTCTGAATTTCATTGAAGATGAATTAACAAAGGCTGATATGTGTCAGCTCTGCAGACTGAACTGAGGCTGAATTTCTCACGTTCTGCAAGGCTAGTCTAGAACCTAATAAAGGCAGTCAAAGAAGATCCTTCAAACAGTATTATTAAAGAAGAAAGGTGAATTTTATCTTCTCTAAAGGCATAGCTTCACAGTAATCTGCTAGTCAAGCTACTGATGTTAGACTCCACTAAATTGTTTTATGTTCTAATCTTTGAAGAAGCCAATAGAGAGAAGCACACACTGGCAACAAATATGCAGTGAGGTACGTGGCCCAGCTCTTGCTATTTTGTTGTAAGACAATGAATGTGTTCCATACAACACTTTGAAATTCTTCACAGAACAGTATTTTACCAATATGTCGGCAAAATGTTGTTGATCCACAGCTTACAATGGCTTCCATTATTCTCTATTGGTGCAAAATGCTAAAAGCAGCATATTTGGCTAACTGGTCTGAAAGTATACAGCTTTCATTCCATAATAGTCCAAGAGGTTCTGAAAGACCAAACCTAGGAAAGATACGATTAGGAAAAAAGGAAAATTTAGTGAGTTGTTAGCCAAAGATTTTATCCTGAGAAGTCAGTATTGTGCTTTTCCTACAGATGGTTCTGCAGCTATTTGCCTCTATTCCTCAGCAATTCCAGTCAGTCATTAACTATCAGGAAATGCCCTTTGCCATCTGTCATTACAGGTTATTCATAAACTTGACGGAATACTGAGGAAGAGTCTGGGCAATCAGACGATTAAATGTCTGGTGCCTTAAATAGAAATATTAAATAATAATTAAAACTGTCATCCATTAATGCATAAATACACACACGCATACAGAATTTTTTCTCACTTCCATCAGAAGATTGCTGAAAAAATATTGAGCTGTCAAATATATATACCACTGATTGATTATTCATGCCCATCAATGTTCTCATTTCTCTGGGCTGGAAGATCCAAGCTGAAAGCAGTATTATGAATAATTTTTATATTCATAGAGAAAACTGTGTATTCACAATACAGTAAAAACATCACTGTTGTTGGCATAGATTATCCACATAAGAAAAGGAAATGATCTAAGGGAACATGAAGAAGTTGTTTGGTATTAATAATGATGATGATAATGCAGGATTATAGTAACTGTAATAAACTGTTTAATGAAAGTTTTTTTCGATTGTGCATCCAGTAAAATAAAACTGATGAAGCTGCACACAAAATTCCAGTAGACTGATTTTAACTCTCTATCAAAAGAAACTTTTGAAACTTCCAGATTTCTCAGGAAATATCACATTAGTTTTTACAAGCTAGTCATTGAAACTAATCCTGCATTTCTGAAATGAAACTCCTCACTGAATCTTATATAAACCCACTTTGTAAACATGGTAGCTTGTTCTTAAAGAAACAAAGCCTAAGCACTGTGTTGTATTTCCATTAACTGTAATCATGTCAGGGCATCATCTGTATTCAGTCAGCAGAAGAGCATTAGATCACACATTCTTCGGAGCACAAGTCCCACTTTGAAGGAGAGAAGCGGAGATACATGAAGGACTGCATTGCAGCAGCGTAGCCCCCCACGAGCTGTGCGTTTTGCATACCCTTCTGCTGAACCTGAGGAGCTGCATCCTTTGCGTGTGCGTAACTGCAGCTGAGCTTACGTTAGATAGGGAGTGCCCAGTAAGAAATCTCTCTCTGGACACCAACTACAGAGGGAATCAAAACATCAAACAACAGAATGTTATTCAAATAACAGCTGAACATATGTAACAATATTTACAGATAAACCCGAGGAAAGATACAGAAAAAGTAACATTTTTTTTACAGGTACTCTGAGATGGTTTAATTGTGGCCCAGAACAAACACGGTATCTTGCTTTTATTTATCCACATATTTGCTTCAGCACTGCTCCCTCTCACCCCCAGTACTCAATGTACCTGATGTATAGGAAAGCTCACCTTACGGTAACCAGGAAATACCAGAAACTGCTCTTCTCTCTTGCTAGTAGAGGATAACACCCACGTTACTGCAGACAGAAACACTAACATACACACAGATGGTACGAATGGCCTCATCCTGTTCCCTCTCTGGGAACTGGTGGAGATTTTACACATACATGTACATCATGGCCCCAGTAGCTTGCCCTTGGATCCTCTCATCTCCAGTTGCCTCATACACAGAGATGGACATGCAAACTGGTCTTAGTCAGGCCCAGACCCCACAGCTTCACTTGTAGCTGCCCAGGACCTCCTGGTCCCTCCAGTAGGTGCCTTGTGACATTCATCTCTCCAGTATCTGACTCAGACTTACAGCCACCTCGATACCTGGCCCCTAAGCCTCTTATCCTGCTTGCCACTGGTCCTACTTGGTAGTTGCTAGTGATCACACCCTGACATACGCACCCAGACGATGGGCACAGATCCCCATCCCTCCCATTGCGGACACAAAGATACATGGCCCCTGCTGTGACCCACGGTCCCTACCCCAGTTGCTGGCACTTCAACCTACACACATACACACACACACACACGCAGAACAGAGAGTCCCCTCACTCAGGACGAGAGTCAGAAATGGATTTTAACGAGAAGACGGGGCAGACTGCACTGACGAGGCACGTGGGGCAGTCAGATGAGCATGCTGACCAGCCCTGCTTACATATGGCTGTCCTCTTTTATCCCCTTATCCTTCTCTTTTCTCATACTTGGCCCTCCTCAAACCACCTCGATCCTTCCCTTTCCCTATCTTTCATTCCTCTTTTAAACAACCCATCATAGGTCTTGTACAATCCCCAAATGCTCTTCCCCCACATCCCATAACATGTCCCATATCCCCAGGCAGTAACCCCCTGAGTTTTTGGGGCTTCCCCCATCTGCCATGGTGCTTCTATCCTTTGCTGTGTCATGGAGATGAGCCCTTAATCACATAACATAACCTGTTTAAAAAAAACCCAAAACCTAATTATGATTAATGTATGGAGTAAATATTTGTTAGATAGATAGTTTTACAGGTGCTTCCTCTGGAAGGTTCAGTAAGTGTATACAGAGGTCACTACCTGAGATGCAGTTATTTCTATGTCGAAATCTGAGATACGTTCTCACTAATATTACAGGTATGCTGTTAGAGGATTTAATCATTTGAAACCATGTGGAGGACAAGGAAGGGGAGGTTAAATAGCAAGAAGTAATCCTTGAATTAGCACGACAGACCAGTTTTGCATAAAATCAGACAGTGCGAGAGTGATCAGGGACTCACTTTTCTCACCTCACAGGAACACCGAGTGTTTATTTAATTTCTTCTGCTGAAAGTATTTTAGATAAATCACATCTAGGTAATCTCTTTTACATTCTTAATAATGACTACGGGCATTTCTGATATAAATTGCATCCTGTATTGTTGAATGCAATTTCAAATTGTTAGTCTAATTAAGGAGTCTCAGACTCACAAAACATTAATTAATCATGAAGTATCTAGGCAGCATGTGTGTATATGCTTGCTCAAAACAAAGCAGCTAGAAAGTTTTTCCTTGGCAGTTGCACTTCTTAAGCAATTCAGAATAGCAAAAACTAACTCATAAGCCATTGCTTTCCTTTCAGGTTTGTCCAGACAAAATACACAACCAAGACCTCTGCAGCATCAGGTTCCAAATAGCCAGTGGGAGAGGAGCTTCATTATGTGGAATTGCTTTGTCCCTCACCCACTGCATGGCTTCACACACATACGACGTCAAACACAATGGGAGGTGTTTTCTCTGCCCTTTACCTATTACACAGCTTGCTCTGACATACTGTGAGTTATTTGCCTACTTTGCAAACCAACCACGATGTACTGTGCTCAGTGTCTCAGAACGCAGGGAAACCATTGCTACAGAATTATCTGTTCCTGTGCAGTGGTTATTTGCCCAGAAGTGCCATATCAACTGTCTGGTCCCACATACTTTATTCAGACTTGTATGTGGAGAGTAAAAAGGAAATGCTCTGGGTAACCCAGAGGTACTACAGGGCTAGTTTCATGCAAAGTTAGTCCTCATTTTGACTCAGTAGTGAAATTACTTCCATTTTGCTTTATTAGGAGAACCTGCTTGGTGTAATTGCTATACAGTTACTTTTCAACTGTTGCTGTCTTGAATTATTAACAACTGTCAGTTCAGCAGAATAACAGCGTTCATTTCTCTGCAATCATGTGAATATGTGAACTCTTCATTCTGGCTACATTACATGCACTCTGCAATAAATATTTCTCCAGTGTCTGAGGACTATCACTTCAGCCTCCAACAATATAAACCAGAAAGAGCAAAATGTACATGAAAGGTGATGAACTATAATGCTGAAAAAAGACTGGGTCTGAAAAAACTGTTTCTACATTAAGTTAAGCCAAGAAGGATGAGTGTCTTACTGGTGTTAAAGATAGAAGAGTAAGTTTTCTGGACTTGACCAGGACAGATTTTAGCGAAGCTACAGTGCTAATACAACAAGATTGCAGAAGACATGACTGAGTTGAAATTGAAGTTAAATAGAGATGTAATTGAAATTAAGTTGTACCTAATTTTGTCATTTACTGTTATTATTTGCTGAAAATGGTAGGTCTCCCATCCAAAATCTCATCCTTTTTGAATACAGTTATTTTAATAAATATATTTAATTCCCTCTATTTTATTGTTGTATTCACCTTTTTAAAGAAGGACTTTCAACTCATAAAAAGGATGACACATTACTACAACTATGCAACTAGTTTTCATCAAAGAAGGTTAAAGTGGTGCAATATCATACTTTTCTTTAAAATCAAATGCAAGATATAACAAAGTGTTTTAGGAAGACTAGGTATGCAAACTCCACATTAATTGAATTAATACAGACTTTTGTACTAACATCTCATACATAAATTGGTTTTAGTCAACTGAAATTGATACCTCAGTGCAGTCCAGTGCCAATTAAAATATGAACATGAACATGCAGAGAAGTAGCAGAAGTGTGAAATGCTCTTCAGGGCCACTGCGTTGTCATGTATCAATGAATGCTAAGATGAAAGGTCATATTTGCTTAAAGAAGCCTTTGTAGTTAAGAGCAGAATGTATTGTATGAAATCCACAAAATATTTTAGACATCTGTGAACCCACTATACTTCTCACAGACCATAACAAATTCTTATCAGTGTCATCGTAGAAAGCTATCAGATTGGTCAGGCATGATTTCCCTTTGGTGAATCCATGCTGACTACTCCTGATAACCTTCTTTTCTTCCACTGGAAGGAGGACTGGAGAAAGGCCAATGTCACTCCAATCTTCAAAAAGGGCAAGAAGGAGGACCCAGGGAACTACAGGCTGGTCAGCCTCACCTCCATCCCGGGAAAGGTGATGG
>Ga0065711_1039981_pt1 | contig 17339 bp, 10 predicted proteins | sample Hoacrofraction12_FD_59098 | JGI IMG/M metagenome (GOLD analysis project Ga0065711, IMG submission 59098) | Hoatzin crop microbial communities from Cojedes, Venezuela - Epithelial fraction 12 v2 (version 2) | ecosystem: Host-associated > Birds > Digestive system > Esophagus > Crop | place... | reverse complement strand
CTGGGCTGCCAGTGCACATTGTCGGCTCATGTCCAGCCTTTCATCTATCAGTACCCCCAAGTCCCTCTCAGCAGGGCTGCTCTCGATCCTTTCATCCCCCAGCCTGTATAGATACCAGGGATTACCCCGACCCAGGTGTAGGACCTTGCACTTGGCCGTGTTGAATGTCATGAGGTTCACACAGGCCCACCTCTCCAGCTTGTCCAGGTCCCTCTGGATGGCATCCCGTCCTTCTGGTGTCTCGACCGTACCACTCAGCTTGGTGCCATCTGCCAACTTGCTGAGGGTACACTCGATGTCGCTGTCCATGTCATTGATAAATATATTGAACAGCACCGGTCCCAGTACGGACCCCTGAGGGACTCCACTTGTCACTGGTCTCCATCCGGACATTGAGCTGTTGACCACTACCCTTTGGCTGTGACCATCTGTCCTGGGTTTGGCCAGGATGGGGTTAATTTTCACTGGACTCCAGGAAGGGGCACAGCCGGCACAGCCGGAGGGTGGGGGCTGACCCCACCTGGCCAAACAGAGCCCGGTATTCCATACCATGTGACCTCACACTGGGTTCGGTGGGGGGGGGGACGGAGCGGCGGGAACTCACTCGCGGCTCGGCAGCATGCGGTTCCAGTCCTGTCCAGGATAGCGGGTCTGTAGGGTCGTGCGGTCTGTTCTGTGTATTCCCCTTATCTGTATCGTTGTTGTTGCTATTCCCTTTGTTTGCTGTTCTGTTAAACTGCCCTTATCCCAACCCACCAGTTTTCTGCCTGTTTCTTTCCATTCTCCTCTGCACCGGGGCGGGGGGAGGGGCGGCCGCGTGGCGCTTTTGTTGCCGGCGGCAGCCGAAACCAAAACACCATCCAACCAATTCCTTATCCAACGAACAGTCCACCCATCAAATCCATAGCTCTCCAATTTAGAGAGAAGGAGGTTGTGGGGGACCGTGTCAAAGGCTTTACAAAAATCCAGATAGATTTTTGATCCAGAATGAGCTGCTGCATCATGTTTCCAGTGATGGAGGTGAGGCTGACTGGCCTCTAATTCCCTGGGTCCTCCTTCTTGTCCTTTTTGAAGACTGGAGTGACAATGGCTTTTCTCCAGTCCTTGGGCACCTCTCCTGTCCTCCAGGACCTTTCAGAGATGATGGAGAGTGGCTCAGTAATGACATCTGCCAGCTCCCTCAGTACTCGTAGGTGCATTCTGTCAGGGCCCATGGATTGGTGGGTGTCCAGATTGCTTAAACGAGCTCTCACACAGTCTTGACCGAGAGATGGTCATCCTTTCTGTGGGCCTCCTCTCTTACCTCCAGGGCCTAGGATTCCTGTGAACTGGCCTTAGCTATGAAGGCTGAAGCAAAGAAGGCATTCAGTAACACTGCCTTCCGCGTATCCTCCATCACCAGGGAACCCACCTCATTCAGCAGTGACCCCACATTATCCCTAGTCTTCTGGCTGCTGATGATGTACTTGAAGAAGCTTTTCTTGTTGTCCTTGACATCCCTTGCTCAATTGAATTCCAGGTGGAGCTTAGCCTTCCTTGTTGCATCCCTGCATGTTTTGACCACATTCCTATATTCCTCCCAAGTGGCCTGTCCCTCTCTCCACATTCCATAGACTTCTCTTGCATCTGAGTTCCGATAGAAGCTCCTTGCTGATCCACATGGGTCTCCTGCCTCCTTTTCTAGATTTCTTTCTCGGGGGCTGCACTGATCCTGAGCATGGATGAACCGATGTTTAAACAGCAACCAGCTCTCTTGGACCCCCTGTCTTCTAGAGTCCTGACCCACAGGATTCCTCCAAGTAGGTCCTTGAAGAGGCCAAAGTTAGCTCTCCTGAAGTCTGAGGTTGTGATCCTACTTCTTGCCCTGCTTCCTCCACACAGGATCCTGAACTTCAGGCAGTTAACAAAACAGTTAATGTGTAAAACCATGGGCAAAACAGGATTCACAGGGATTTCAAAGCTAGTCTGTCTTTCTTCTTATTACCTCTGTTTGCCTGTCTACCAAATATGATGTTAACCTCTGCAGATAAATGTTTCTTTCACTCACTTTTAGATCTTAACATAAAAATCACAAAAGAAGGGCATATAAACAATTCTGTTTGAAATGATTACGGTATGCAAAATGTCCAGTAAAATAATCATTGACATTTTGTATGCTGACAAAATAGGATTAAATATACTTTTATCAAAATTGAAACCTCTAATTTTATTATCTCTACTTTTAACTAATTGCTTTTTTTCAGGAGGTTGACATGAAATTCCAGTCACAAGATTTTAACAACTCTATATCTAGAAAACTCTACACTCCTAGGTAAGATAATTAGGGGCTCAGTAGGTTTGGTCCATTCCTTTACCCCAGAAAATATCAGCTCAGACTGTGCCTTTCAGATACATATTTGTATAGTTTGTTCCTAAAGCCCTCCCATAGAAGAGATTTCACTGCTTTCCCAGGCAAACTGCACCGATATTTCCCTGTCCTTGCCATGAGATTCAGTGTAATGTCTTCACTATCTAGACGTGCTCAAATCGTGTCATGTGTTATTTTAAATCTTTTCAAATTCAATTTATTTTATAAAATTGGGAATTTGAAACGGATAGGTTTGGGTAAAAAGAATTGAGGGAAGTATAAGAAAAGCTGAATGAGAGAGATTTTAATCTATTAAAGGAAATGTAATGTTTCCAAGTCTCATATGATCAAATTATTTATGGCTTTCAACTATTAAAAGGCACCAAATGTCTTCACATTGTGCAGTTTCTCCAAATGAGCCTCTGGAGGCACATGTTTTTCTCCATTAGCTATAAACAGGAACAGCTGAGACTGAAAAAGATGTTAGATGACCAAAATATATGCCTGAAGTCACACAGACCCATCCCTCCTTTCTGATCTTCAGTAAAACTGTTTATTCATCTAAAGGAACAGTTTTCAGTCCGCATTCTGCTGGCCTCAGAGGTTTTGATTTTCAACAAGTATTCCAAGACTCTGGAGTTTGAACTTTTAATTTGCATATTTGTTAAAGTTTTTCCTTGTGCCAAGTTCTGGAAGAGCCTGGAAGTTTTCATGGGCAAGAATCAATCTCAGTTGGCACATCACATACAGCCACTCAGTTTTGGACAGTAAGAAACATTACTTGTGTGAATGGGAGATGATTCTTTCCTGTTGGCCTCACTGTCAAAGACCAGTACCAGAAACATTTAATTTACCAGCCTATAGCCCACTGCCTAATTCCAGAAGCTCCAGGAAAGGCCACAGAGAAAGGTCCTGTTTGGACATTTGACATAGTAATCTAAGTAAATTAAATCTCTCCAGGGTTCTGCACACCAGTCTGAAAACTTAGGGTGTTCATCAATTGGAAAAACAGAAAGAAAAAAAACACAAATCATATCCCAGTTCATTAGTCTTCTCTTTCCATCATACCACAAGGCAGATTAAAACCCTTGCCATATGATTCAGATGGGCAATCACAGAACAGCATTCTGGGCAATAAGCACTGAATAATTCTACTGCGAACCTGCCAAAGACTGAAAATTAAGGAATGAAAAATGAATGATGAATAAATGAATAAACAAACCTGTTTGCAGAAATTAGGGTTGATTGCTAAACAATTTGCTGCCTCACAAATGGGGCTAAATTCATCCTGAGATTTGTTCAGTAATAGAGTGATGTGGCCTTTATAGCACCTGATTGCATTCATGTTGAATTAATCTGAAAGATTTTCAGCTACTTCAGTCGACTTTGAATTAGAACCATGCAACATTATTCATTGTCATATCGTCCCATACCCTTGGAAAGAAAGTTGTCATTATTTCCTCTGCACAAATGGGGAAATTGCAATACAAACAGAGAATGGCCGTGGTCGTTGAAAAGGTCACTGGTGAAGCTCACTGACACAAGACACAGACAGGAAACGAGAAGACAACAGTTACGCCCATAAGGCTTTATTGCTGTATACACAGAAGTAATAATAATCCATAACAGTCTGGGATTGATTCATTTGCTCTTGGGTGTGAATAGCAGGCTTCTGAGGACAGAAAGTGAACCTTGGATTACCTACAATATCCCATCAAAGTTATTATTTTTTCTTCAAGAGCATTTTTTCTTCCCACAAATTAATTTTTTATCTGCAGTATGAGAAAAAAGTCATCTGCCACCTGAAGTCCAGGGTAATCCTTTCCCAGACCCTCATCTGAAACCAGTAGGTGACAGTTGTACTATTTCACACAAATTCATCTGTCCTTTTAACCTGCAGGGGCCAAATAGGAAGCAAAATAGCTTTTGCTCTTAACAGATCAAACCAAAGAAAAACAGTGGTGAGAAATGGATTGTGTGCTGAGCTTACTCACTCATTTGAGGGAGGGGAGATTTATTGACTGCAGGAGTCAATAAAATTGCAGCGCAATCTGAGTTTTCATTCTGAGTCCTGAAGTAACTCTCTGAACTTTGGCAGGAACTTGCTGCAAACAAGTTAGATTCTATACTGTTTGCTATTTTAAACTATGGCTAAGCCAAAGCAGCCACGAAGGGACTAACGGGCATGAAAAATCCCACACCTGCATGAGAAAAATTTGCCTCATTCTGCTGCTAGTGTAGAGGTTACACAGTCCTGGCCAGCAGATACCTCTTCCTGTGAGTCTGAGGGTGAAGGTGATGGGGAGGGTGTGGGGATTTAGCTCACTCCTTAATTTTCCACTGTTCAAGCCCAAAGGAGGCATGGTCAGCCCATATGCAGCCCTAAAATCAGATGCACATTTTTTTCTTTGTTTTTAATCATATCAATATTAAGGTCAGAATGGTAATAAGGATATGGGTCCTGAAATCACAAAAACCTAGACAGAGTCAACATCTTATGAGTGCCGTTCTCTCAGTGGCTGCAATGGACACTGTCATCAACTTACCTGAAATAACAAAGCTAGAAACATATGACTGAATTAAGTTAGGTGTTAGCATGTATAACGAATGAAAAGTAACATGGTACCCATACTTAACAAAGGGAAAGCGAAGCACCCACTAGACTTCAGTTTCATCAATTTGATCTCAATAGCATGCAGTACTTCAGAAGTCTCCAAAGAAATGAACATTCAAATGATGGAAATGGAGGACAAATGGCATAAAAATAAACATTTTCTATAGAGAAACTAGGTATCTTTCTCAAGCAAAATTAATTTATTGTTAAAGAGAAATGGTCAATTCAGTAGAGCTGAATTTTAATAAAATGTCGAGTTGTTGCCACATAAGATACTTGCTGTTAAGGAGTGGGAAATGGGGATTCCTTCAAGAGCTTTAAAGAGGTAACAAATTGTATTAAAAGAGGTGATATGAAGCTAGAGGTAACTTAGTGATGAAGACTGCGTTCATGTATTATTTTTTTAAACAGTAATCTTGGCACAAAACACTATAAGATTGCTCACAAAATTTGCTGATGGTGTCAAGGAGGGAGGCACCTTGCAAGAGGCAAAAATAGATAACATATAGGAAGAAATTGATAATGTAGTGGACAAGGGTAAAGATGGTTAAATTCTTACTACAATGTGGAAGCTCATGAGTCAGGGGGAGTAACAGCAAGAATTTAATGTATGAACTGCTAGGTCATCACTTGGTAACATCATAAGAGAAGATCAGGATATTCTCGTCAGTCATAGGAGGAGAGTATTCAACAGCATACAGCCATGGACAAAGCAGCTGTGATTGCTCGATGACGTATTTTCAGCAGAGATGAGAATTCATTAATTTCTCCACACAAAATTGTGATGAGAACTCACCTGAAATTACAAAGATAGTTTTAACAAGCAGGTTTAGAAAAGAAGTAGTAAAACTGGAACAAGTTTAGTGATGAACCTTTAGAGAAGGAAAACTAAAAAATCCATAAATGTGGAAGTTGACACTATACCTACACTGCATTCGCAGGCGGCTTGGAGGACATTCTATGCCTAGCTCCAAACCAGCTGTAAGCTGTATGCTTACAGAAAATGAGACAGTGACTCTAAGGTTATACACGCTGCAGCAAGTGACAGTGTTTTAGCAGAGATTTGATACCTCACTAATGCAATTCAATGACTTGGAGCACCAGCAGAGAGACCTAGCATCTCTTTAAAGTGAAGGCAAAGGGATACTAGGACTATAAAATCCAATGAGGAGAGGTTGCATTGCTTAGCTTGAGGCCAAGAAGAAGCAAAATTACTCAAACTATCTCGGATATTGTGGATGAAAAGGGTAAAGTGTGCTATTTAAGCCAAAGAAGAGCTCTGGCATGAAGTCAAGTGTGTCCAATGAATGTATAAAAGGGCTGTTTGGATGTTAGTGTTTGAATATCAACAGTCTTTTCTGGTCCTGTCCTCATCTGAAGCTTGATTTTTCTTTATACTCTGGGTACCTGCTGCAAAATACTAGAAGCTGTCTTAGCTCTAGGTACATTTTGGAAAATGTTACGTTTCTGTTGTTTCTGTCACTTATGCAAGTTTGGCTGCTCCTGCTGCTTTGGTGAGGGCTGCCTCACTGCATTTGCTGAGCTTTCTTCCCTGACCTGGCTGTCAGCTCTGCTGTCACTCTAGCTAGTGTTGCAGCCATCACCAACATGCTTTCGGTGGCCATACTGGGATAGGACAGTGGGACTTGAATGAAAACTAGAAGACTAACAGAGGATACAAGTAGAAGGCTCCCCAGGGGTACATGCAAGACTTGATTCCGTTGCGTAATCACAGACATCAAGTGGTAATTGGGCTGCCCGGCAGCTGCCTGTCCAGAAGCACACAGCTCTCCTACAGGCTCTGTGTCATCTCTGTCTGTCCTGTACAGATGTCTCATGCACCTGAGGCCATCTCAAACAGTGTCAGAGGCCTATGGAGGTAAATGAGTCACAGAACCCTTGAATGGCTCTGATAGTCGACAGAGCATCATTATACTTCTGGTTATGTTCAACCCGGATTAAATGTTCTTAATTATTCTTCAGGGAAAGTCATCATCTTACCTTCAGAATGGTCCAGAGACAGAGTGGTTTTCTTGAAAAATTAGGGTTTTTTTAAAGAGATACACACACTTGAGAGGGGGTGGGGGTTGGAAGAGAGCTCCATCTTTGGACTTACTAGTAGGACTGTAAAGGCCAAAAGGATCTGAATAACAGAGTAGGTCAAAGGCTTCGAACCTATTATTCTGAGGTTAAATTTGATAGTAGCTTGAATTCTCTGAGAATCAAACATCCTATTAGGCTCCTAGTACTAGGAAGCCAGACTTTTGACAACTGAACTGTGCAGGACTGGAATTAGAGCTGAACCATGGAATCGTCTTAGCTTGAAGTTACCATTATTTACCTTCTGAGAGCTGTGAAAGTAGTCCATCTTCGATGTTTAAATTCACACTAGAATCACATCAGGAAATGGACATGGATCTGTTGGAGCGGGTCCAGAGGAGGCCACAAAAATGATCAGAGGCATGGAACACCACTCCTGCGAGGAAAGGCAGAGAGACTTGGGGCTGTGCAGCCTGGAGAAGAGCAGGCTGTGGGGAGACCCTATTGTGGCCTTTCAGTACTTAAAGGGGGCCTGTAGGAAAGAGGGGGACAGGCTTTTTAGCAAGGCCTGTTGTGACAGTACAAGAAGGTTTTAAACTAAGGGAGGGTAGATTTAGACTGGATATAAGGAAGACATTTTTTTACCTTAAGGGTGGTGAAACACTGGAATGCATTGCCCAGAGAGGTGGGAGATGCCCCATCCCTGGAAACATTCAAGGTCAGGTTGGATGTGGGCTCTCAGCAACCTGATCTAGTTAAAGATATCCCTGCTCACTGCAGGGGGGTTGGGCTAGATGACCACTAAAGGTCCCTTCCAACCCTAAGCATTCTATGATTCTATGAAATTCTCATAGAAGTATTATTCAATGGATTTTACACCCGCTGAAGAAATTAATTATTTAGATTTTAGATTTAAGAAAATGGTAAATGAAAAGGCTCCTATTCTCTCTATATTGGTGCAGCTTTTTCAGTCAATGCAACTATATCAGCTTACATTACCATCTTTCCAAGACTTTACAATCTAATTACAACCAAGACAAACAGAAAAAAAATCAAACAATAGAAAGGACAACAGATGAGAATAAAAATTATTCAGGGTGTAGCTGCCTAGATTTGTTATCTTCACGTCTTAGAGATCCTATTAAGCGTCCAACACAGAGTGATTGGCTGCTTTTTTGTGGTCTACTAGTGCACTAAATATCTATAGCCATAAAATGTACAAAAAAAGTCTTCTAAGCCAGAGGGAATAGAACTGTAAATCTGTAAAACTCTGAGTCTGTGTATATATGTTACATCAGTTAAAAAGGAAAGTATAGTTCCTTGATTGCCTATACAAGCTCCATTTACTAAACAGCAAAAGTACGAGACATACATTTTTCAGGGAGCATTACATTGGCCAAAGGTCGCAAAAACAATTTCAGAGGCAGCCTGCCCACATTAGTTTCTTGAGATCTTGATTACAAATTTGTAAGAGACATACCCTAGACATTGAAAGATGGTCTCAGAGATTACTGTCCTTCCTGCCATCTGCACACTCCACTGGGAACATTAGAAAACCTGTCCATCAACCAAAATAAACAGCTCTTCTCATGAACAGGCCCAAAGAATGCCCTATAAATCATACCTGTCAAAAATGCTAGTAGCATTGCGGAAGACAGAAATCAATCCAAAACTCATTAGTTTGCCTGACAAGTGCTTAATCTTGTATTGTTTAATGCCGACCTGAACAACTTGGATAGAATAGAACCATGCAAAGCAGTGGTTGGATTTTCTATTACAGAAACTTTTGCAGTGATTATAGCTTAATCTTTCTCTCAAGTCTTCCTTTTCATTCTCCTTTTCTCTATACCACCTGCCAAAAAATCTTGACTCCAACAGAGTTTTCTTACTTGTGAAGGGATAGATACATCATGATTGCATCATTCGATAGCTTGTAAGGCTGTACATCTACATTTTGCAAATGTCTTCTGCTAAGCAGGATAAATAAGTATGGATTGGATTATATATGGCATTGTTTGAAGAAGTTGCCAAGAAAATTTGGTGTACTACTAACTTTTTATTAGATTTGTGCTAAAATTTTTTTGGAATAAAGTATGAAATAATTCCTAGATCATGTGGGATAACATAAAAACCAAGTACAGAGAGTAAATGTTGTAAGTCAAGGTGTTCTTTATCCACAGATTCGGGGAATAAGATGTATTACAGTCCCAAGTGGAACTTGTATTTTGTGAATTCCTTAAAATATTGGAAGAACAAGTAATTTGATTTCAGTGTCTTTATTCAAGTGATTTAAGCATGACTAGTGACTGCTCTTTTGCACTCAGACCTGCTGGTGTGGAATGGTTTGCATCCATTTTATCGGACTCCCTGATTCTCCAAGAAAGGATGTATGCCTATTACTTATTCTTCAAGGGCTACTTATTAAAGCCCAAAATGGCAGTGACCAAAACTGTGCCAAACTGTGCCCAGGATGATTCCAACAGTTCTAACAAAATGGATGGCTGACTTCCAGTGTAGAGCTGTATTTACTAGTATATACTTAGTCTTACTGTTTCTGTTTAGTTTGCCAGCATATGCAGAGCTGTAGTATCTAAGATCACAAAAATGAAAATACTACGTCCCAATATAAGAAAACATAAAATTGTAGGAAGAAAGACATTATTCTCAAATGGCCTATAAAGTGACACTAACAACTTCCACATGACATACAAGTGGTGGTTTTATTTCTAGGTTTGCACAAAATATAAATTGAAACTTCAGGAGGCTCTGGAGAATGCATTATGTTGTTGAGCTCAAGTGTTGAGTGTTTGACATAGCGCTTAGCACTGTGATATCAGGTGGTCCTTTGGATCTATGGACATCACAAAAGAAGCAGAAATTAAAATCTGAAACAAGGAATGCATACAGCCAATCATTAGCAAAACTAACAGTACTGCACAGTAACTTCTCATATTAATCCAGTGAAGAGCCAGATTGCAAGGAACATACTCCAGTCAGGTCACAAGACACGAAGCTGGTCTGCCTCAGTGTAATCACTCTGAAATTTGAATGTCAGAGCATGTGTTGTTGGAGAGAGAAGTAACCCTGTCTTTTAGTGTGTGCTTGTCAGTTTTGTGTGTACAGCTATAATTGCAAACTTGAGTTACAGCAGGGATGAAACTGGCTTTTTCTTCTGTTTTTTTAACGTGAAGGAGTAGGTTCAACTTTTGAAAGCAAGAGCACCCTTTGTCAGTGTTGTGCGTCATTACACAAGGTACCTTCCCTGCATCTCATGGATTTTGCTGCACTCAGGCATTTGATCCAAATCTGGAATTGCAACTGCTAATGAATTTATTCCATTCTTTTAGCCCAACTAGTTAAAGATGAGTGCAAAAAACCTAGGTGTTATGAAGACTGATTATATAAGCCCTTGTTTATGATGGCAGAAGATAGGTAAGAAGATTTTTGGAAAGGAACCTGATTTGAGAACTGGAGTGTGGGAATGTTGGTTTTGGGACTGGGAGAAGGGGGGAGGAAGGATCTGGGTAGATTTGGGAGTCATGGAGGGGAAAACAGCTCAAAATAGATGAAGATACAAGGGAGGAGATTGGTGCTAGTGCTGGACCAGAACAGGGAGAGAAAGCATATTCAATTTCGACTTCACAAAAGTTGTATCAAACAGCTAAGGGCATCCATCAGAATCTGATAGCAGATGCTCAGGAATAATTTACAGCCTGTGCTAGTTTAGGAACCAACATGTTCTGTAAATATATCCCCTATTTGCATTTTACAGAGCAGAAGAAAGAGAGAAAATCAGAACAATACAATGGGATTATAAACTTCTATAGCAGTAGGAGCTAAGGGAACGGAAATAGTGGGTGGTTTCTGTGATAAGCCCCTAAGAACATGAAAACCCTGCTTGATGATGCGGCTTCTGCATCAGTGGGTGATTTTTAGGTCACTATGATTCTGCTTCTCACACAGCTTATTTTAAAATGGGGAAAATTACACTTCCAATTTAACAGTGTGTATAATAATCCTTACAGGTTTTGCAGGTCTTGTACTCTCACTCCTTTGCTCCCATCTCTATTCCTAAGTCATCTCCTCCCCCATATTCTTCAGCTTTCAGTTAGGAGTTGCTTTCCCAAGGGGATCTGACCACTGGTGCCCCTAATTTCCAGTAATTATTTTCCCAGGCTCCTGTCCACTACCAGCTCACAATTCCCACCAGTCAGTATGGTAATCAGCCTCCCCCATATTTTCCTGTTCATCATCATCCCTTTCTCCTTCCCCTTGTACTGTCTGAACTGTACCAGCCTCTTGCTGGTGACGGTTCATCACCTTTCTCTACATTTCACCACTTGGAAAAAGGATACAATAGCAAAACTGCCACAGATTCCTGTATCTGCAGGCTTTTAGCTCACAAAAGTGTTTTGGTTTTAATGCCGTGCCATTCCAGGTAAGAGTTTGTGTGGGTTCCCTCCCCTCACTTATCTCCTTAAGATCCCTTGCAGCCTGCTCTTTCTTACCTCCATGCAATCATCACCCACCTTAGGTCTGCCCATTTTAACAGGGAGGTTTGCTGTGAACTTGAGGGTATTATGAAATCCCATTTACCTGGAAGGGAGCAGGGAGGGCAAAGTTATGTAAGAGCACAATTATGTTATAGTTGTGTCCTGGTTTTGTCTGGGATAAGGTTAATTTTCCTCTCAGTAGCTGCTGTGTATTGGATTTAGTATAAGAAGAATGTTGATAACACTGACATTTTCAGTTGTTGCTATGAAATAAAGAAATTTTTTCCAGTTTCTCATATTCAGCTAATGAGCAGGTTTGCCAGAGCTGCACGGGAGCATGGCCAGACAGATAGCCAAGGTGGCCAATGGAAATATTCCATACCATAGATTTCATGCTCAGTTTATGAATGGTGGTTGGATGAGGGGGCAGGAATCTTTTTCTTTCTTCTTTCTGTGAGTTCGAATCCTCTCTTGTCTGGGAGTTCAGGTTTTTTTTGGGAATCTTCTGAAACTCGTGATTTCCGAGTTCTGCAATTGCTGATAAGGGACGTGTGAATTGGTCCTTAGGTGGTGAGAAAATTATATTGTATATGTTTTTTTTTGCTTACTCATTATTATCCTTACTATTACTAATATTATTAGTGCTACTGGTGTTTCTTTTGCTGCCTTATTGAACTGTCTTTATCTCAACTCATGAGTTTTCCTTTTCTCCTCCCCATCCTGAGGCAGGGAAGGAGGAAGGATAAGTGACTTGCTGTCGGATCCTATTGCCAGCTGCCAGGTTAAACCATGACAACTTGGCATCCTCTGAGGAGTTCCAGACAACACAATGCTTTTTTTGCTTCAATAGTATTAATTTAAATAACATATTTTCACTGCTTCTTTAGGGAGAACATCCCACTTAGGGATGGATTAAAAGTTCATATAGGGGCACTGATGACAGAACTAGGCATTTTAGAGTAGCTAGGAAATTTGGTCTCAACTTTTGCTTCCTTTTTGTGCAATTCATAGTTTTAATAGCAACAACAACAGCAAAAATAAAAGTAATACTAGAACCTCCATCCCTGGAGATACTCAGAACTCAACTGGACAAGGTCCTGTGCAACGTGATTTAATTAAGCCTGCATTTAACATCAGACTAGATTAGATAATATCCAGAGGTCCCTTCCGACCTTAATTATTCTATGCATCCATGATCAGTAGCTGTTAATAGCAACAGATCTGAAAATGAAGATTTGAAATATGTACAGCAAACGACATGATTATTTAGTATACTTTCTTGTGGGTCTTGAATTTAAAATAAATAATTTACCAATATGTAGGCATGATGTTCTTTAAATCAGGGGATAATTTCTTTTCCCAAGAGGGAGAGGGAACTATAATTTAACTTTAAGCACATGCCTGAATGTCATGGAAATCAATGGGATTTGAAAATATGCCTAATGTTAGGCACGTGTTACATATTTTCTGGAATTGTAGCCTATTGTGGGGAAGCAATATTAATAACAGAAAAAAGCAGTTCCTAGAGATTAGAAAGAGATTACATCTCTCAGTGCTTCACCTTGGAAAGTCTTTTACCATTCCTCAGAATACAAGACCATTGTAATGAAAAGTCTTCCCTTGGTGACCCTTGAAATCTTATTAGTAAATGGGATCTTTCCTTCGCCAGGGGCTTGACTGACTCACAGCAATGGAGTGATTCCTGCAAAGTTCACAGGGAGGGAGCCTAACTCGTATGTTGCTACTTGTGTTGTGGGCAACAGGAAAAAAAAGTGACTGTGCGTTTGTGTTCCGTGTTTCACTTTATGCTCTTCCATTTCCAACCAGATTCATGAGATCCTTCTCTAGCACTGGAAAAACTCTAACCTTCCTGCTTTGTAACTGAAAGAGAAAACTCACATTTGCTATCATTAAGCAACAATTATTTTTTCTTTTTTTAGGAAGGATTCAGTAGGATAAACACTTCATAGATAAACAGAGTTCCAGGGCATGAGACCAAGATATTTATTGACTTAGAAGGTACTTATCTCTTAGTTCACTCCTATGTAAAAAAATATAATGATAATAATTATGTTAAAAAACAGATCACTTTTTACATTATTTAAAAGTGCTCTTCCAGAATTTCACAGGATGATAATTGCTTCAGCAACTATAATGACCTGTGGGGAAAAAATTAGCCACAGGGAAAAGGAAGATCCCAACCTGCTCTTCGTATTTTGTTCTTCTTTATTTATTTAATTATTTTTAGCCCGGCATCTTCGTTTCAAATACACCTGGCATTTGGGGAAATAGACTGAATTCTGAGGACAGGGAAAGGTTCAAACCCATTGAAAAAGACGGTTACTCTAAAAGCCCCAAAAGAGACAGATTTCAGAGAATTGTCAGATGGAGTACCTAGAAAATACTTAGATGTAATTATATACTTGTAGCTTAGAATCTCAGTATCTCAGAGAAATTTGGATACCTCAAAATTTATTTCCCATTTAAAATAGATCACAATGTCACAGTATGAAAATGCCAATAATGTTTTCATGCATAATTAAAATATATCTTTTTCTGATTTTTGTTTTAATGCTCGGTATTGTCATTAGTTGTGTAAAATAAATTTTATAATCAAGATCACGTTCCCTGAGCTTGTTTTCTCAAATCCAGCACTCAAAGATCTTGGCAAGTATGGCACAAATGGTTTTGCTTTTAGTTTTATATATCTGTTGGAAAAAAAAACAAGTAATCTGTGTGTAGACATGTAAAGATAGGGAAGAGATTAGAGGATCAAGCTGATAGAAGTTTCCTCAAAAGGACTAGAAAGCTTGCAGACTACCCATTTCCCAAACCATCCTTCACATCTCACCCTCAGTTTTATGAATTCCACCTGTGTTTTTATTAAACGTGTTCTGAAAGGAATTTAATCACATTATCTCAGGTTGATGTAAATACTCAGCCTGAACTAAATTGTTCAATTTGCTGAACATTATAAATAAATAAATAAAAATACTGATCCTAAGTGATGTTTGCTGTTCTGATTTGATTTCATTGCTGGCTTGAAAAAATCAATTACTCCTGCAGTCAAGTTTTATCCCCCTTCCTCCTCTAACTTCATACTTAGGTTAATGGACTGTTGAGTCAGAAGGGACCACCGTGTTAAAGCAATCTGACTGTCTCTGCAGAACAGACCATGGGATTTCCTTGAACTAATTCCTGCCTGTACTAAGAAATTTCTTTATTAAAGAGAAATGGAAAAAATCCAGAAAATAATCTAATCTTAATTCAATTTGATTTACTATTGTAAGAATCTCATCAGTGTTCTGAGTAATGCATTCCAGCCAGGACTACCTCTGTAGTAGGTGTGGGAGGTTTAAAATACATGCGTATTTACTAATCAAAATAAAATGGTTTTGGTTTGTGGGTTTGGTGGGGAGTTTTATTTGTTTGTTTGTTTTTTTGTTTGCCCTCACGTGAACGCAGGTTCATTTAGACTGTTCTTGGGGAACATTAGCCTGTGTTTAAAACTAAACCCACCGTGCAAAAAATAGTATCTCTCTCCTACATTCCCTCACGTGTCTGACAATTTAAACCTTTAGCTGTTATTTTTCCTATTCTCCTTAGGTAGCAGATTTAAAGAAAAGGTCTGCACAGTAAATGCTGTTTCAGAGATAACTGAAACTGGAATCATTATAGCTGTCAGTTATACATTATTTACAGCACACTTAGCCCAGACATAGGTCTGTACTGATGTAACTTCACTGCTTCCAGGACAGAGATTGTCAATGCATGGCATTGTACTATATTACACAAATGTATCATCTCATTTAGAGAAAACCCTGGCAACTCTGCATGGGGTGCTGTTGTGCCAAGTAGGTAGCTCGATGCTGAGCTCTTCTGGGCAAAAACTGTCTTTTCATTATATTCATGTATGTGTAACTGCCTTTCCCTGGGGACTTTTGGTATTGCTGGGCTAGAAATAAATTATAATAATGAATAAGTGCCCTGGACACATACAGTCCAGGAATCTCTGATGTATGGAAATAGCATTGAGTGCAAAGGGCTAACACTAAATCCAGACGATAAAGTTAACTTATAGTTCTATCCTGAGCATTTTAAATTGTATGTGAGCTTGTTATGCAGAATATTTTGCCCCACTAGAAAAAAAACAAAATGTGAAATGATAGTTTCCACCTGTTTACTATTAACAAGGGTACAAGAAAATTCCTGAATGCTCCCAGTAAGCTGTGACAGAGGAATACTCTGACTATAAACCCCATTGACAGAAACTGAGTAAATTATTCTGTTCCAGATAGTCGGCCATATATTTGCAAACTATCTGCTCATGAATTTTACAGCATGCACAGCTCAGAGACGTTGGCCTATAATTATGCAACAGCTGAGCATATGTAGGGCTGGGATAAATAGCCAGCTGGGGCTGAACACAGCCTCAGATGGACTTAAGTAGGGTTGTGTTATTGCAGGGTTGTAGTTGTAGTAGGGAATTTGGGGGTACCAAGTACATCAGCTGACCAAAGTTCTGTAAATGTGATCCTCCTCCTTCATTTTGGTCTTCACATTGGGTTGGAACATACAACCTTTCAAAGCAGAGTTCACAGACACAGCACTAGTGATTTGATATTTCAAGGAGATAGTTGAATTTCATGTAGTTACTGGAACCAGTGGTTATATTTCACCTGATTTTATAAATTTCAACCCAGTAGTTTCTGTTGTATATCTGGATGTTGAAAATCCCATGCTAATTTTATAAAATCCATGAGTTTCTACAGTGTGTTGGCCTCCTTTCTACATGTTTCTTTCAAAAAAAAAAATTTCCTTAAGGGAAATTCGCCTGTTTTTCAGGACAACTGAGCAAGAACAAAGGGAGAAGCTATAATGATTTGTAGGAATCACATATTCACGTGGTAAGTGTCTGCTAGAGGTCCCCTTGGCAGTCTTCCCATAAATAATTTGTTGTGGGTTTGGGTGTTTGTGGGTTTTTTTTTTCTTTTTATTTTTTTTACAGACCCAAATGTGTAGCAAACTATTAGGAGCTGTTTCTCCTTGTTCAATAAACACCCAGGTCAGACCTTTGTCCACCAGTCAACACTGAGGCTGCCTCTATCCAAAGATCACAGAATCACAGAATGTTCGGGGTTGGAAGGGACCTCTGTGGGTCATCTAGTCCAACCCTCCTACCGAAGCAGGGTCACCTACAGCAGGCTGCACAGGAACTTGTCCAGGCAGGTCTTGAATATTTCCAGAGAAGGAGACTCCACAACCTCCCTGGGCAGCCTGTTTCAGTGCTCGGTCACCCTCAGAGTGAAGCAGTTCTTCCTTATGTTCAGATGGAACTTCCTCTGCTTCAGTTTGTGCCCTTTGCCCCTTGTCCTGTTGCTGTGCACCACTGAAAAAAGTTTGGCCCCATCCTCCTGACACCCACCCTTCAGATATTTATACACGTTTATTAGGTCCCCTCTCAGCCTTCTGTTCTTCAGGCTGAACAAGCCCAGCTCCCTCAGCCTTTCCTTGTAGGAGAGATGTTCCAGTCCCCTCACCATCCTCGTAGCCCTCCGCTGGACTTTTTCCAGTAGCTCCTCATCTGTTTTGAAGAACTGGACAGAGTACTCCAGATGGGGCCTCACTAGGGCAGTGTAGAGGGGAAGGAGAACCTCCTTCGACCTGCTGGCCACATTCTTCTTAATGCATCACAGAATCACAGAATCACAGAATAGTAGGGGTTGGAATGGACCTCTGTGGGTCATCTAGTCCAACCCCCCTGCCGAAGCAGGGTCACCTACAGTAGGCTGCACAGGATCTTGTCCAGGCGGGGCTTGAATATCTCCAGAGAAGGAGACTCCAC
>Ga0065711_1039980_pt1 | contig 17340 bp, 7 predicted proteins | sample Hoacrofraction12_FD_59098 | JGI IMG/M metagenome (GOLD analysis project Ga0065711, IMG submission 59098) | Hoatzin crop microbial communities from Cojedes, Venezuela - Epithelial fraction 12 v2 (version 2) | ecosystem: Host-associated > Birds > Digestive system > Esophagus > Crop | place... | reverse complement strand
GGGGGGGGGGGGTAATGCTTTCTTTAACCTTCCTTTTCTGTCTGAAAAACCTGTAGAAGACCTTCTCGTTATTAGTAGCATCCCTTGCCAAGTTCAGCTGCAACTGCACCTTGGCCCTCCTAACCTCATCCCTACACAACCGGGAAGCGTCCCTATACTCTTTCCAACATACCTGTCCCTGCTTCCACTGTCTGTGCCGTGCCTTCTTGCCCTCTAGTTTGACCATCACGTCTCGACTCTGCCATGCCAGTCTTGTCCCTTCTTTTCCTGACTTCTTACACCTGCGGACTGAGAGCTCCTGCGCTCTACAGAAAGCATCCTTAAAGATCTGCCAGCTCTGTTCTGCTCCCCTGTCCCTGAGGACCATTTCCCAGAGGGCCCTACTGACTAACTCCTTGAAGAGCTGGAATGTGGCTTTCCTAAAATTTAGGGACCTGACTATACTCTTCGCCTTTCCCATATCCCTCAGGACTATGAACTCCACCAATGCGTGATCACTGCAGCCCAGGCTACCTCCAGTCTTGACGTCACCGATGAGCTCACTTGCACTGGTGTCCATCAGGTCCAGTATTTCATCCCCTTGGATAGGGGTGTCAATTACCTGGCTTACAAAGTTATCCTCGATGCATTCTAGGAATCTCCTGGATTGCCTACTGTTTGCCGTGCTACTTTTCCAGCAGATGTCGGGGTGGTTGAAGTCCCCCAGTAGGATGAGAGACTGCGAATGCGAAGCCTCCTGGAGCTGGAGCAAGAAGGCTTCGTCAGTAGGCTCCCCTTGATCAGGCAGCCTGTAGTAGACACCTATGACCAGGTTCCCTTTGTTGCCTCTGTCTCTGATTCTTACCCATAAGCTTTCAACTTGCTCATCACTATTCTTGAGGGACAGCTCTTCACACTGTATTGATTTCTTGACGTAGAGGGCAACACCTCCACCCCTCTTTCCCCACCTGTCCCTTCTAAACAGCCTGTAGCTGGCCACAGCCATGCTCTAGTCATGGGATTCATCCCACCAAGTTTCAGTAAGGGCAACGAGATCGTAGCTTTCTAGCAGCACAGTAGCTTCCAGCTCTGCTGTTTCTTTCCCACGCTGCGTGTGTTTGTGTCCTGGGTTCAGCCAGAACAGGGTTAATTTTCACCAGAAGCCGGGAGGGTACACAGCCAGGCTGGCTAATCCAAACTGGCCAAACAGAACAGGGTATTCCCTCATGCTGGGTTCCAGGGGACGGGGCGGGGGAGAGGGGAGGGAGAAGTGAGTCGCAGCTCGGGAGCAGACGGGGTATGGGGTGGTGAGAGTTGCTCTGTGCATTTTGCTGTTTTGTTTTGTATATTCTCCTTATCAGTATTATTGTTGTTACTGTTCCCTTTGTTTGCTGTGCTGTTAAACTGCCTTTATCCTGACCCACGGGTTTTTTGCCTTTTTCTTTCCGTTCTCTTCCGCACCACATGGCCCTTTTTTTGCCAGCCATGGGCCACAACTGTATCAGTTCGTGTAAAGGCACTTCATCTGGGCTGTTGGCCATGTCACCTTCACAGAGGAACACCCCTTGTTTCCCTCGGGGTGTTTCACAGAAGCCATGTGTTAATAGATTGGGTCCGCCTGTGTCTTGCAATATCATCACCTGCAATTGGAATGAGTGAGGAAAACACGACCTGTGCCCTGGATTCCCTCACAAGCTGCCCCAAGGCCCTGAAGTCTCTTCTGATCACCTTTGGGCTACATCCTGCAACTTCATCCCCACCCACGTGGAAGAACAGTAATGCCAACCAACCTCACTCTCCTCTTTCAGGTCTTTTTATGCATTCTGTATGAATTGGGTTACAGGTGCTTTGGGACAAGAGTCTTGTTTTTGAAAATACAAGGCATTTGTGAAGTGGCAGGTATAACGATGTTGAAGAAATAATAATTACAAAATTTACTTTGATATCTTGCTCCACACTGTAAATAAACATATATAGTAGCATTTAAATATATTCAGACTAAGGAAACAAACAGAAATGTCTCCAGTTCTCTTTTTCTCCAGATTTATACTCAAGCAAAGGAAAAGGAATAGTGGTTACTATGTGTGAGTCAGATATACTCGACAAATATGATTCCCCCACCAGATCGCTCTTCCTTTGAAGGCTGACCACAGCCAGCTGGTACATATTTAAACCACAGCTTGAACTTTATCATGGACTAAAGCATATTTTTGATTCTCATTAGGACAAGACCCCTGACAGCATGCTATGAGCTCTGTGACTTTCTCAAAAGAGGCTCGAGCCATAATTAATTCTGAAATAAATATGCTGCCTTTGAACCAAACAGGTCCTACTGCATAAAGGCAGGTACACCTAAATCTGTGAAACAAAAAAGAGGAAAGTGCATCATGGAAAGAAATCATAGGCAAGGCTTGTATCAATTAAAAAAAAAATGGGGAAAAAGTTCATTGCAGTGGTTTGATCTCTCTTCCTTCAAAAAAAGAAAATAAAAGTTAGGAAAGAAAAAAAAAGGCCACAACAGAACCTTTTATTCCCAGGAGATCTCAGGCAAGGGATATTTCAGTTTGTTTATCATCCAAATCTTTCCCATAATTCAGATATTAGGTAATGAGATTCTGTAATCTATTTTCAGTTAAATTAACATCTGTAAATCTTTACTAATGATGATATAATATCAGAAGCTTGTAAGAGCAACTGCTTTCAGTTTTATTGGCAGAAGCAGTGGGAAATGGAAGTAAAAATTTGAAGCAGTAAATCAGTAACTCTTTCTAAAGCAAATGTGGTTTATATGATCCATTTCTTTTGGCTTAGCTATGAAAAGAACTAACAGTAGAAATTAAAAAAAAATCCTAGCCACACAAGTTTTGTATCTTGGTATGTAATTATCTTGATTAATTAGTAGTATGCTCCTTAAACTGCAACATGTAGATGAGGTGAGAAAAAAAAATCCACTAAAAATTTCTGTATCTGATGCTACTGTGAGAAAACAATGCCCCTCCCCAATTTATCAAAATAATTGAAATAGCAAAAGAGATAAAAATGTGTCATCATAAAGTGATATAGAAATTAATCTGCTTGAGAGCTCAACATGTTACGTTGATCACTAGCTGCCTGAATTCAAACATACTTTCACATTATTTGTGACATATACTCCACACATCTGGAGAAGTAGACTATAATGCATGCCAATTCTTCATCTGTCCACTCTAACAATATTGGTATAAGTTTGGTTGTCATTCTTTCTTTGAAATACAGCAACAATGATAGAAACATTACCAGCTACAGTTAAAACCCCTCTTGTTAAAATTGATGACACCTGTTAATGTCAGATGTGATTGCACTGGTCCCAGTTAAAATGTACCAGAGACTCTACTATCCACTTTGTGGTGCTAGTGAGTTGGTGTTGATAATGAGTAAGTCTAAGCATTTTGATTGAAAGTCTCTTATTTGAAAAAAAAAAAAAAAATCTGCTGGAATAGTTTACTTTTTCTTTTTCAGCATATTTCTGAACCAAATTAGAGCAATATTTCAGTGTGCCAGCCTAGTATATTTGCATACTTAATGTAAAATAATTTACATTATCTTCTACTGGGATAGTTTTACTCTGCCTGGTATGGTAGACATCTTATAAATTATAGATTGCAAACTAAATCATTGTTGTGTTCACCTACATTAAGATAAAAAGAACTATTTTAAACATCACAGTGTGTACTTTCGCTGCCATGGTAAACATGGTAAACATGGTAAACAATGGCAAAATTCTATCCGATTTCCCATGTTTAAATCTGGCTTTCTCTTAGACTTTCTTTTCTAATGAATTGAACACATTTATTCAATGCAAATTACTCAATGTTTTTTTTGTGACTGCAAATAAACAATGTATAATTGGAAGTGAATTCTCATTTATGCTTTTGGTGAAAGGCATTGTATGCACAGAAGCAATGATGTAAAGAGATTCTGATATTTTTACCTAAAAAAAGAAAGGAAAAAGAAAGAAAAAAGGTATATGTCTCTGTTCAGGATCTGCCAATAGTCATTACTGGTTTTCAGCTCATGGTCTCAGTTCTCTTGTTGTTGTGAAACACAGCATTATTCCACTGAACAGTCCAGTTTTGTCCCTGTGTGATTTTTAGTGCTGTGGTATTTAGAAAGGATGACAAGACCTCAATACTTGTTTATTCTGCAGGTCAAAATTCCAAATAATTGTCCTGGTACATTAGAAATGTTAGCTGCATTACTGTTAGTCTTGACAGCTGCTATTTACCCCACAAAAGGGGAAAACCACATCTTTTTCTTCCTAATTAATTGCATAAATATGTTTAATACCAGAAAAGGCCTGTTAAACCCAACGAGAGTTTGTTCTTCTATTCAGTGGGGTAAGAGTTAGCCCTTGTTTTTTCTGTAGCTGATTATGAAGTGATTTAATAATTTTAAATTCATGCCAGTCATACACTAGAGTAACTCCACCAAAGTATTAGTATTTGCTTAACTCTGATTAGTAATCATCTTTATTCCCTTTATGTCATCTAGTGTGAACACTAACTACTGTTGTTTTCCTTTTTGGTCCACTGACTGGAAAAAGAACGTCAGTATTAGAATCTGCCAGAAAGCATCCACAGCTACAACTCTAAAGGAGCATACTGAAAAAGAATACTTTCACTAAACAGAATAAAGAGATTAAATATTAATCTGCAAATTAACTTTAGTTTTTTATTCAAAGCTATACACTTTGTGCATGTGGAGATTTAGTGATGTATTTCTGAAGTCTGCCAGCTGTAACTTTGTATTATTTCCAATTTTAAACTCTTTGAGTTAGACAGCATAGACCACAATTTGGTCTCTTTGAGGTCTTTCAAAATCCTCCTGTGAATCTACTCTGTATTTTTTACAATTTTTCTTTTATGCACTTACTGTATGATAAGCGGTTTTTCAAAGATTTGAGCCCAATTCCCAGGGTACTGTAGCCAGTTGTTTGAGACAGTTTCTGTTTACTACAAGACAATAAACAGTGGCCCTTGTTTGTGAACTCTTTCCCATAAAGTTTCTAAATGAAAGAGCTTGCTAAATGAAACGCTTTAATAACAGTCACAAGCTAAAATTTTGAATTCTCCTCACTCATTGGTTAAAAAAACAAACAAACAAAAAAACTTGAAAGAAGTTATAATTCAAAGTTCATTAATTAATTAAAAGTGTGTCTCTGTAACTCCAGTTGCTTGGGGACTTCTTTGTTTTTGCATCACACCTGCCAAATGACAAGAAATTGATCATGTAGGTGAAGGCTTATATATGGCTGTGCTTTGACAAGCCTTTAGTAGGAAAACTCAACAAGTAGCTACTTGATAAAGTTCTGCAACAGAAGAGAATAAGGATTACAGCCATAACACTGTAGAGACATTTACATCTGCTGAAGAAGTGAATGCTACACTAACATGACTACAGCCTTTAAACATCAGAGACAATGATCAGGAACTCCACTTTCTTTTAGAGAAGAAAATAGCAAAGCAATTTAAAATGCACTTCTTCAGCAGTTTTCTATATGGTTATGTCTTGTAATAAGAGCTCAATAATGTCTGAATTCAGACATTTTGGTGACCTAATATATTTCATACAGCTTAGGTCCCTGACACCACATATTAACAGTGATTTTATCTTTCTTATGGTCACATGTGGTCTTCTCTTCTCCAATGTACAGGTGTTTGACAGACGTTCATCACTACAGCATGAGAACAACTAACATCACCTTACCAAGCAGTACAAATTAATTTATTTTAATTTTATTTTGCCACCTTTGCTTCGAAGCAAATAGTGCGAGCTCTTTGGTCTTAACAAGTTAAAGTTACCTACGTATAAGTTTTGCAATGTATTTCCATTAAAGCAAGCTCACTAAACAGAAAAGCCTTGCACCTAAAGCAGAAACTTACTGAATTGTAAAATCGTCATTATTTCTCATGGGATATCATTGCCCTGTATCAGGTCTGTCCACCGAAGGTGCCAGGTCCTTCTCCAGATAAACTATATTTAGGCAGACTGCTCTACTGGGACAAAAAAGCAAAATTGTCAACCACAGTCTTCACGAAGGACCCAGTCTTCTTCATACCCTGAATCATTAAGTACCTGCAGATAAGAATGAGATATTGAACTTGACTGATATACCCCAAGACAGGTTTTGTATTCTCACAACTTCATGTGGCAGCTAGCGCTATGGAGGAGTTGCACTGCAGTACCCTGTCAGCTGGAGTTTCCCATGCATTGAGGGTGTACGGCCTTGCCACTGCAGAAATTAGTATATAACTGATGCCAGATCATTATTCACCATAAAAAAATGGCATGTTATTGTGCCCCAGATGTGTTTACATGCCCTTAATTTGGCATGTAATTTAAGTAGTTAATTAGAAAGTAAATTTTACTTTTTCTGTAAAACTTAAATAGCAATCCTCCAAAAAAGCATTTAATTCAGGTTTAATAGGAATTACTACACAGTAAACAGAAACTAGTTATTAAGAGATACAAAAGTAAAAAAAAGGACTAAAATCAATTATATAGTCCTTACACCTGAATAAATATATTTAAAATAACTAACCTGGTTTAGCAAAGTAACAGACTCATTAGATCCAAATTAAACACCTGCCGTGTAACCCAAATCGTAATTTAAAATATTATTCATCCTAATATAGCACATTCCCCTTTACACACTACAGTGGACACATTTGTTGGAACAGGCAAAAAGCAGTTAGCCATTTAAATACTTAATGATTGTACACAATAAACAAAAACTGTCTGCAACATATATTTTATAGTGATTTATTTGCAATTCAGATGTCATCTCTAGATGGATGTAAAGTTGTTAAGTCTGCTAACAGTTTAAGATATTATAATAAAACAGAAACTAGTAGCAATTCACTTAGTTCATTGACACAAATTCCTCAGGGCAGCAGCCATGAGTACACTTTCCTGTGTAAAAATTAAAAACTATTTTGGTACATAATAGATAAAACCTAAAAACAGAAATACTAACCAGGATTTTTATTTGCATGCTTTTTTTTTCCCACTTTTTTTTTGTCTATTTTTTATATAGTTATTCCAACAATATTTAATGCTTTCAGAGTAACAAGTGATTTTATGCACTCATCGATAAGATGCCTTTGAGGACCTAATTTCCAGGACATAGAAACTTTCCAATCTTACAAAATCAACTCTCTTTAAAATTTTTTTCATAAAGACAGACAAATTCACTAAGCATTTTTTGTGGTCTCAAGGATACGGTATTTCTTCTTTTAATTTTAAGATTTGTTTTTGGTTTTGCAGCATTTTATAGGATTTTTTAAATGTTAACTTTGCACCATAGTTATTACATTTCTTTCTGGGTTTTTTATAGCACTGGATTCTAACTAACCATTTATGACAAGACTGTAAGGCAACAGTTTGCCTGCAGAAAGGCGGATGCATAGCAGCACTGTCCCAGGAGCAAACGGAGAAGGGAATTATGACTTTTAGAAACATTATTTCCTCTTTTGCTTGCCTCTGGCTCTAAGGGGGACACAAACTCCTACTGCTCTGTACTGGCAGCCAACTGTCAGGTCAGCTCATCTCAGATGGCCAATGTGTTGAGCGGATGAAGCCAAATCCCTGCATCTCCCTGAGCGCTGGCTGCCAATGCCCCATCAGGATGGGGATCGGTGGCCCCGCACAGGCTGCTGTCATCACTCTACAGCTTCTGCTGTGACCGGCAGTCCCAGTAGCCCATGCCAGGAAGCAAGCCCTCAGGTCTCCATTATTTTCCTGCACGCTGGGGCTAACAGCATTTGACAACCCCGTTTTGTGATTACGCCACTGAAACCACTATTGAGGCCTCAATTTGGTAGGCAAACAAGGCAAAGCAGTCATCTCCTACTCCATTATCTAGTTGTAGCTATGCTAGACACATCAGGCAAAGAACCTCATCTCTTAATTCCTGTGAGCACTTGCAAATTCACTGGAGGTGGGGCCCTCCTTGGATTGTCACTCGCCATCAGAAAATGAAAGGGAGCTTCACACGAATAAATGGGTTGTGTTGCATCCACAGACGTGTCAAACTTTGAGCACCTCGTGCTCTAGACAGCCTTGCATTGCTGCTAATTGGTACGTTTTTCTTTAAAAAGTGAAGATTCTAACCTTTTACTTGACAGATATGTGGGTAAAATGCCACATAACATTTTGAAAGCTTATCTATAGTCTGCTGTTTAGGAGTCTTGTTTATGTTCGAGCTCGCACAGGAGTATACAAATGAAAAGGGTTAGCAGGAACAAAACTGAGTGGTTGGTTTCAAATAGATTTGTATACTAGTGAAGAAAGGTTTTCACCTACAGAAAGTCTAAAGGTGTTACTCACTTTTAAAAGGCAGCCATACAAATGTGACTCTTGTCTCAACAGATTTTTTATCATTATTTATTCCTAGTTGTGTCCCTGGACTTTTTGGGGTGGAGAGTAGAGACAGTTTCATTACCTGGTTTTTTTTTGTTTGGTTTGGTTTTTGGTTTTTTTTTCTTTATTTCTAATCTTATGAAACTGCAGCTAAGAGAGAGTAAATGGGATTCCATTTCTCTGTGAGATTTAGCAACAGAATTGTTTACAGTGTTGCAATCACTCATGTTTAAAGTACAGCTACTAACAGCATAACTGAATAAGGGAATACTCTGGAAACAAAAGGGTTGCGTAACAGGCAAATTTAGCTTGTAGAATCTTTAGTATGCAATGTATAACAAATTTCATAAACCCTAGGGAGAGTTTGCAACTTTTCAGTGGGTGAAAAATGTTAAGTTAGAAAAAATAAAACTACAAAAATATGAAAATAACTGACAGTCAAAAAGCTGGCTTAATCCTTTTTTTTTTTGTTATTTTTGGTTTTATTTCCAGTAGGAACTTTTTCTCCTGCAAATTTATATGCACAGATGACTTTGCACTTATAGTTCAGGTTTACTCTCTTCAGCAAACTAGGCGCTGCACTTTGAGACCAGAAGTTTCAAAGACCATGATATCTTCATCCTACTTGGGGAGTAACTGTAAGAATACTGGCAGAAGTCAATTTATGCCACTCAGGAATATGTAGTATTTTATATCTAAATTATCTTGGAGTCTTCCTCAATTCTCTGCTTCCTGCCACTACTTGGAGGTGGCAACACCAGCAAGACATTGGTCTTGCCTTCACAATCAAATTTGTGACCTATCTGACTGATGTTACAGTCTTCAACCTCTAAGTAGTGATTTGAGAGGAAAAAGTGATGCATTAAACTGTACCACAATTCCTTGGCTACTGCCAGAAAACATCAGCTCTGAAGCAACCATAGACCTGAAAAACAACAAGAGAGTGAAAAACAAAAGGCTACCATTCCATAAGAAGCAAACCCCTGATGCTTAAAATTTGGGAAAATGTTTTGAAGAAGTGACTGTTTTCGTTTAGCCTGGATAAATATCAAGTGCCCCCAAAAGCACTCTATCATTCCCCCTCCTCAACTGGACAGGGGAGAGGAAATATGATGAAAGGCTTGAGGGTCGAGATAAGGACAGGGAGAGATCACTCACCAGTTACTGCCACAGACAAAACAGATAAAACTTGGGGAGAAAAAAAAAAAAATTAATTTATCACCAATCAAATCAGAGTAGGAAAGTGAGAAACAAAACTAAATCTTAAAATACCTTCCCCCCACCCCTCCCTTCTTCCTAGGTTTCAATCCCAATTTTCTACCTCCTCCCCCAAAGTGGCTCAGGGGGATGAGGAATGGGGGCTGCAGTCAGTTCATCACACTTTATCTCTGCCACTCCTTTCTCCTCAGGAGAGGATTCCTCACACTCTTCCCCTGTTCCAGCATGAGGTTGTTCCTATGGGAGACAGTTCTCCATGAACTTCTCCAGCATAAGTCCTTCCCACGGGCTGCAGTTCTTGACAAACTGCCCCAGCGTGGGTCCCTTCCACGGGTGCAGTCCTTCAGGAACAAGCTGCTCCAGCGTGGGTCCCCATGGGCTCACAAGCCCTGTCAGCAAACCTGCTCCAGTGTGGGCTCCTCTCTCCACAGGTCCACAGGTCCTGCCAGGAGCCTGCTCCAGTGTGGGCTCCCCATGGGGTCACAGCCTCCTTTGGGCATCCACCTGCCCCGGGGTGGGGTCCATTCCCATGAGGTGCAGTCCTTCAGGAACAGGCTTGCTCCAGCGTGGGTCCTCCACAGGGTCACGAGTCCTGCCAGAAAACCTGCTCCAGCATGGGCTTCTCTCTCTCCATGGGTCCACAGGTCCTGGGAGGAGCCTGCTCCAGCACAAGCTTCTCACGGGGTCACAGCTTCCATCAGGTGTACATCTGCTCCAGTGTGGGGTCTTCCACAGGTTGGAGGTGGGTATCTGCTCCACTGTGGATCTCCATGGACTGCAGGGGGCTAGCCTGCCTCACCATGGTCTTCACCATGGGCTACAGGGGAAAAAATCTCTGCTCCAGTACCTGGAGCACCTCCTTCCCCTCCTTCTTCACTGACCTTGGTGTCTGCAGGGCTGTTTCTCTCACATAGTCTCACTCCTCTCTCTCGACTGCTGCTTTCCAGCAGTTTTTTCCCCTTCTTAAACATGGTATCACAGAGGCACTACCAGCGTTGCTGCTTGGCTTGGCCTTGGCCAGCAGCGGGTCCGTCTTGGAGCTGGGTATTGTTGGCTCTATCAGACATGGGGGAAGCTTCTCGCATCTTCTCACAGAAGCCACCCCTATAGCCCCTGCCCAGCTACCAAAACCTTGCCACGCAAACCCACAACAGTGACTCAAACTTCCTGCAGCTTGATGGTGTGAAATGTAGGAAGGTTCCGATGTTCCAGTTAAAAAAGTTATTGGCTTTGCTGTGCTAGTCTGAGATTCAACTTGACTCCACAACAGTATCAGCCTGCTCTCAAGACTATTGTAACTTAGAAGGTGCAGTTGTTTTCTTCTTAGAGGAGGTCCAGTGGCAAACTACGTTGTGATTTCAGCTAATTCAAAATATTAATTATTAATAAGTACTACTATTAACGATATTATTAATATATTAATATTATTAGGCACATTCCTGCATAAGAAACCTGAGAAATATCCAGCAGCTTCCTCAGACTCTGTTGGGTCAGTAATCTTGTTTGTTTAGTCTTTTTGTTTGGTTGGTATTTTTTTAATGAAGAGAAAGAAGAAGATTCGTTCCACATCTAACCTCACTGAGCATAACCTTAAAGTCTACTTGGTAGAGCATCCTTCTTACAGTTCCGTGCAGCACATGCTATTGCCCTTAGACTGCTCTCATGAAATACATTTGTCAAGACTTTCATCGGGGCCCAGACTGCATTCCCATTTTCTTTGACTTTCCTGACCTTTCAAATCACCAGATATGGTCTTCTTGAAATGTTACTTTAATTTTGGCTTCTCCAACTTTGTCCTCTATTGGTACACCGCCAGTACGTCTATCTGCACAATGTATGTCACTTAGCCAGATCTTTGAGCTGGATCTGCTTCTACCTTTTCCTTACAGCAAGCACCACCAGCACTCCCAGAGAAGTTCTAAACACCAAAGATCAGATTTCACTGCAAAACAAAGCTTCATAAAGCATCCAAAGTGAGATAGAATAGTAGAGGTGTAGATGAACATCTGGCAGTTCACGCTGTCGTGACATGGCAGGTCTGCTCGTCTGTGAATGGTCTCAGTCCAGGAGCTCCACAGGTTTGCAGGGAATTATGCAAGTCCAAGAGAGTGTTTTCTTTCCTTCCCCTTTGAGACCTGAATAGCTGTTCTGTTCCCTGCTTTTCTCAGCACTTCCTGGAGTTTCTGCTCACTCTTGTCTTCCCCCCCACCCCACCCCCCTCCTTCTTCTTTTTTATCCTGCACTTCCATAAGTTTCTTCACTTCTGCAATCTCAGGGAAGGCACAATCTCTCTCGTTTCCACAGTGCAGCCTAACCTGGAGGGGAACAAGAAGACAAACCTCTGTCCTGTTGTGCCACACAGCCTTTAAAGGACATAGGAATCATTAACCTACAAGAACTGCATTAACCTACAATAACTAACCAACATTTACTAAACCAAGTCTTTAATGAATTTAAAGACGTTTATAAATTTCTAAACATTTAAATCATTATAACAATAAAGGGTGCATGTGCTCTAATCTTTAACAAACTTGTCACAAATAATTCCCAACAGATTTTCATCAGTAAAGTTCTTCATTATTTAGTGAAACAAAAAATATTGCTAAACTCCATGTGTTTTAATGCAATTTACCCTGAGAACAAAAATTGCCAGGTTTAAGAAAAATATATAAAATATTTGCTTCAGAGCAGTTTCTAAATGCTTCAGAGCATATACTTTATCTGAAAAAGCAAACATTTTTGATTCTATGTTACAAAATTTAGTATCTATACTTACAGAGTATATTCTGAACTCACTGGTAATGTCAGTGCATGCATTTTAACAACATGCCAAGTCATATCCTATGATCATACTACTGTGCCATATCATACCCCCAGGATTAGTGTCATGTTATAATAAAATGGCTAAGATGTTTTAATTTTTAATGTTCTATTTTTTTTAAAGGAGGCTGTGTAAGTAAACAGGCCAGTTGACAATTACCTGAGCGTCTCTCTGTCTTTCTGTCATTCCGCCCAGTGACTTTGTGATGCACTGGCCAATTTCAATCAAATTTGCAAGTGGGATAGACATTTCAAAGGTGATCATAGTTTATGTTTTATTCCAGTTAGTGGGTATGCATGGGAGATAAATTGCTAGCCTAATGGAGAGAAGGAAAAGTAGCCATTGCACCTTTCCAGGCAGCTGCTGCCTGCCCCAGCAGCACGTCACTCTCAGCCAGCCACTCACATCTGAAGGGTAACCGTCACTAAAGACACAGGAGGAAGCTGGTAGTAGTGGCAGTGGGAAAATTAAGAGACACACCTGTAGGAAACCAGTTTTCATTAGTTTGATTGCTTTTAAATAAATTGCTTTCTTTTTAAAATCATTAAGAAAACTTCTGCTTAGTCTGTTTGAAACACGCTGGGTTTGATCTCAAAGTGGGATCAGTTTTCACCATAATAAAAAAAAATGCCTCTGTATTCTGTGCTAAACAGTCCTTAGGTAACATGCCTGAAAAGAGGTGGAAGAATCCAACTCATAAGCAACTTATCTGTGGCCTAACAAGTCACCCTTTCTGTAAGGCTAATGAATCTTTGTGTTTGTGTGTTTGTTTGTTTGTTTCCAAAATGACACAGGTACAACTGTAAATGCAATACTTCCCAGCTAGATAGAAGACGTAGGTATCAACAGTTTCAGTGACAATCTCAGGCTTATCTCCTGCTTGTGAATTCCTTTTCCCTGAAGTCTTTTTAAAAAGCCCAATGCTTCGCTTCAGCAACCTCTTCCTATTTCTCTCTCTTCTTGGCTCCTGCCCCTCTGTTAGTCCCCTAACATTATTTGCAGACATTCACCTACTCTTGCCTTTATCTACTGCACTGTCATTTCTTGTTCCCTTTCTCAGCAGCTATTCTCTTTTCTACATGGCTTGCTGGTGTGGACTCACATATAAATTGACGTAAGACTGCTTACATGCAAAGCTATAAAAGTAATTTTATCTATGGTGCTGTTGCTACTTTGCAATAATATTAATAAACAGAAGAAATATCCTTTTAATCTATGTAAGTTATACTACTTTGCTTTTATGGGATGAATCAAATCAGTGAAAAGGTTTCTATTGATTTCATTGAGTTTCTGAACAGTACTTCTCTTACATTTCTGTAGATGCCATATAATTTCTATTTTTAATTACCATTTTAACTGATTTTCCTAGTACTAAAAGTAAAGCTTGCCACACCGTGATTCCTTGATCACCCTTTTAGTCCTTTTAAAAGACAAATAGATGTTGTACCTTTCAATCCTCACACATAGTAACTGATCTTAACGACTACATATTTTTAACAGATCATTTACTTCATTTTCAGATTCTGTAAGAACACTTGATGACTACCATTTAGTCAGATGCTTTTCACTCTTTAGGAGTCTCTCTGTTGACACCTCAGTACACACCCACATCTTATCTTTGTTACTAAAAAAAGAGTTGACCAGAGGAAATGTCTTCACTTGCTATGAGTACTAGACTACAGAAAATTAATTTCTCTGCAATACTTATTCTTTTATAGCTGACCAAATGTTAGGCCCACCCATTCTGTCATGGCTTGCTCATATTGATAAAGCATATGCTTGGTTTGTAGCAGGTAATTCATTCTCTTATATACGGATTCTTCACTCCTCAAATTCCCTCCTTGGCCTTTCTAATTTTACTTCTTACTATTGTTTTCAAGATAATTGGATTTGGGCTTTCCCAGTAACACATTTTAGGCTCAGATAACTTTAATGTTGAACCTCGACATTTAACTATATTGATTTTTTCATAGCCTTCCTATTTTCTTTTATTTGTTTAGGGTTATTTTTTCGGAGACTTTTGTGCTATGCTTAAGTACCCTCCACACTGAGACAAAATATTTTCATTTCAACACTTCTGATTGAGGATATGTCTTATTTATTACCTTTTTTTTTTGAAAGTAGAAAGGTTTACCTCTCTTTGATGAAGACAGAATAATAAAGTGCTAGATTTTGTTAAGAAAATTTCCCCAAAAAAATCTGAATACTGTTCTACTATGTTCAAGATAAATCAGCATTTTTTAATAAGTTGGTTTTGAAATATGTCCTGTTAATATCAGTTATTGTGATTGATGTCAGACTACAGCTTCAAATGAACAAACATTTCAAGTATCAAAAAGTAGTTTTCCAAAGCATAATTTAACCCCTCAATATATAGGTTATTGCTAGGGCTGTTATATTGGACTTTGTTCCTTTGCTGAGCTTCTCCTATATTGTGTATATTTACTATGTTTTTCTTGATCTACCAGACAGTCTAGGCTTTCTATATGTGTATTCCTATCACTAAGGATTTTCATTTTGTCTATGTATTAGCCTCTCCACAGTATAGCTTTCTCACCAAGCTATTAATAAGCACTTTTAAATTTGGGGTTTATTTTGTTTCACTTTTTTTCCCCAATAAATATGCACTCTATGCTCAATACACATTGACATGGCACAGCATATGGGTACTACTGGCACTCCTTGTCATTACCTTCATACATATTATTTCTGACTTTTCTATTTGAAAAATGCAACCATTTCCTGATGAATGCATAGAAAATTATGTCAGTCTAAGCTATCAAATATGTAGTGTGTGCTACAAATTTGACAGAAGATGCATTTTAGATATACTGTAAAATCATAAAACAAATAAAATATTCATTACTTGCACAGGTGGATTAAAATCAATAAATATCATTTTATTGTTGTAAACGGCCTGACGTAACAAACATCAGCCTGGCAGAGCCATATATTCATATGCAGGCGTAATTTTTTGTCTGGCTTTTTCCAGTTAGGCACTTAAGTATCTATCGGGTTTAAGAGCCACAATTTTTTAAGATGTCAGGATGACAAGATTTCCAATAAACCATTAGAAATTGCTAATAATCGCCCATACCTGAAACTGAGTATTAAAAAGTGGCTCTGTTGAAGTGAACACTAAAAACCACAGTGACTTGTAGGGTAAGGGGTGAGCATTTTATTTATGATCATCACCTGGTAGTCAGCCATCTAATGCTAGTGATTCAGATTTTATTTTTCCTCTAAGTATTCCACGCATGTCGTTGGTATCAATGGGATGTTGTAAGCTGCAAGATGTTTGATAAAAAAAAGGTAGATTTTACAAGCAAAGACTCCCTTACTTGGATAAAGGGTTAGATAGTTTTCCCTTTAATTCAGAGGTCTGAGTACTTGTTTTACAAACTGCAGAGTGCCCTCAGTGTATTGACTTCATTGTGGAGGCAGAGTATTTATTGTGTAATGCTGAGTCATATAAAAAAAGAGAAAGGCATCCACGAGGCTGGAGACAGCAGCCGCCTCCTCCTCCAAAAAAAGTCAAATTCATCTTGGGTTTTGTGGCTTTTTTTTTTTCAACATAAGTAAACCACGAGCAACACTGTCAGAAACATATTACGTAGTATATGCCAGTGTAACAGTGAAATTATCGTTTTGTCCTGCTGGTGCTCTCCTGCTCCCTCGGAACGGGAGCTGGAGTTGCCGTGCGGATGCAGGCTTCGGCGCGCACACACAGACGCGCAGACGCACATACAGACAGACAGGGGTACATACCCCAAATGCAGCAGTACCTCTAGCACGCTAGAGGGAGCCATGACATAATTGCAACGACCCTCTTTCCCCACCCCCCTTCCCCCCCAATTAGCAGAACTTGCCTAGGTAATCTCTGGACATCCTGCAGGTTTGGCACAGGCTACGGAATAAGGAAAGGAAAGCAGAGGACTCGAGTCAGAGTGAAACGAGGTCTCCTGATAGCTCAGGGGCTTACTCTGTTGTTTGTTCCATTTTTTTTTTTAAATTGTGCTGCTCCCATAGGGAACTTCTCCAAACAAGCGGCTTGGCTGAATACGCCGATTTTCATCAGCCAATCTGAAGCCCTCATTCAGCAAGCAAAGCTCATTTTGTAAACATATCCTTTATTTCGTCTGTCTGTCGCTCTCGCACAGAAAGTTGGCACGTCTGAGAGTGGTGATTTTACGCTGTCACTAACCTACGTGCAGTTTATTTATATACTACTGCATTTTAACACAGCGTTAGTTTTACAATGGTTACTAGCAGACGCGTTCCGCATGGCAAACTATCATTTTCAAAGCCACGAAGAGGTCTTCAGGACGGGAAGATGGGTCTAGAAAGAACACCTACTTGAATTTGTAAATTTGTCACACTTTCTCCAAGTCAAACCACATTCATGGACACGGTAACTGAGAAAGGGCTGAAGATTACCCCACTGAGCCAGCAGAAAGAGCAGTTTCCTTACCTGGACCTTTTAAGAGCCGCTCCCAAAATAATTGTCAGGAGCGTCTTATAATTGCTCCAGAGCTGATTTTCCTTTTTTTTTTTTTTCTTTTTCTTTTTTCCTTTTCCCGCTAAACGATCCATGCCACTTCCACTCCCACCACTCGCAGCTCACAAATGGCAGCTTCATTTCGGTAACTCGCGGGTCGAGACTGGCGCTCCGAGCACTCACCTTTCCAGCCTCCGTCCTCCCCCCGCGCCCGCCGACCCCAGCCCAGACCCTCCCGCCGCGGCGGGGGGGAGCGGAGGGGAGGGGAGGGCGCTGCCACGGCCCCGAGCCCCGCAACGGCGGACGAAGTGGGGACGGAGGGGGTTGCCGCCGCACCCTCCCTCCCCGGTCCCCTAACTGGGAGGGGGGGGTGCTCCTGCTCTCAGGACCTGCCCCTCGGGGCGGCTCCCTCAGGGCGGGGGCG
>Ga0065711_1039979_pt1 | contig 17341 bp, 16 predicted proteins | sample Hoacrofraction12_FD_59098 | JGI IMG/M metagenome (GOLD analysis project Ga0065711, IMG submission 59098) | Hoatzin crop microbial communities from Cojedes, Venezuela - Epithelial fraction 12 v2 (version 2) | ecosystem: Host-associated > Birds > Digestive system > Esophagus > Crop | place... | reverse complement strand
CTGGGCCAGGGCTCCGTCACCCTCAGAGGGAAGAAGTTCTTCCTCGGGTTCAGCTGGAGCTTCCTCTGCTTCAGTTTGTGCCCGTTGCCCCTTGTCCTGTCGCTGGGCACCACTGAAAAGAGTCTGTGCCTTTTTCCGTGTGCCACAGGGGAGGTGTTTGTGCTGGATGATGGAGGGGAGGTGGACCTGGACCTTGGCAACTATGAGCGCTTCCTCGACATCCGACTCACCAAAGACAACAACCTGACTACCGGGAAGATCTACCAGTACGTCATCAACAAGGAGAGGAAGGGAGACTATCTTGGCAAAACCGTCCAAGGTGACGTGAAGCTTCAGTTCTGATGCTCAGAAATACATTCTGTGTTTCTGTCCTGGTTGGATGATTTCAACTTAACGTGAGGTCTTTGTTATCTGCTGTCCTTGTGATGTTTTTCATTTGTTTTTTAAAAAGGGAAGCAGAAGACGCACCACACTGGTGCGTGCCATACTGAATCGGGTTACCTGTAAGCCCCTCTGTACCTTCCAGTGCTCAGCAACATGCTGCCTGTTGTTGGGACTCTGCACTGGACTTGGGTCCAACTGTCTAACCTAGCCATTACTAAACGTGAACAGACTTCAGACCAACACGCCTGTGGATTATTTGTTATCTGGTTAAAATGGTTATTGCTTTCGATAACTGTCACGTTGTTAGAAATCCTGAAGGATCTTTGAGCATCAGGTCAGTCCCTTCCCTTTTTAAGCATCCTCCACAGCTGGTTTGCATAAGGACTTTAACAGACAGTTTAAACAAAGTAACTCTCTGCTTGAGAGCAAAGAACTGTTTGTACTTGAATCTTCCAGCATAAAGGAAACATTGCCTACATGTGTTTAAATTGAGGCAGGACTACGTTTCCTGCCAAGGGACTTCTCTAGAAAATCACAGCCAAGAATAATCACTTAAAAAATGCATACTTCTTTAAAGACGCAAATCAGCGCTCGCGTCATATGGGAAGCCCTGGCAAGTTATTTTCAATAATCTGCTCTGTAATGCATTAGAGGGAGAAAAGTGCATGTGTTGTGGCTTTAACCTTTGCCCGGGTTTCTTTTTCAGTTGTTCCCCACATCACAGATGCTATACAAGAATGGGTAATGAGGCAGGCACGTATTCCTGTCGATGAAGATGGCATTGAGCCGCAAGTTTGTGTGATTGAGGTTTGTAGCTCTTAAAAAAAAATATATATAGTTTTTCTTCTTGCGTGGAATAAACTAAACTATGTGCATATTTTGCACAGTAAAATTTTTTTACAGCGATGTTCAACTTTGCATGTTGTGGAGTTGGTTAAAAGTCCCCCTTGTTAGCTTCATTTATGTGGTGTCATCTTTTGAATGCTCTGTGCCTGAATCTGCACATGGAAAGACTTAGGTTTTGGACAGTTATAGTTTTGAGATGCTTTGCACTCTAGTGTAACATGCATTAGTCTATAGAATGGATTTTAGCTCTTTACGTTTATGTGCTGAAGTTTGAGTTAATCATGCCGTGCCCTCGTCTTCCTTGGTGGATAGAGGGATGGTAGGTAAATCACCTCTGGAGGCGGTGGTCTTTCCTCCTTAGCAGTGGAGGGGACCTTGGGGTGACTAGTTGAAGCATAGACCTAGAACAGGGAATGGCACAGGTTAGTGGTGACAAACCCCGTGCAGTTTCTTGTGCGTTGCATGGCGCATCCTGCTGCCAGAGGAGACGGGGTAGGGCGAAGGCTCCGAGGCTGCCGAGCTGGCTGGCAGGATACGTTAGTACCCGAGAGAGGGAGCTTGTCAGAATGCCTGGGTCACGGTGACTTGGGACTCTCCCTGCAGCTTCGGTGCCAGCTGCCCTTCCAGGATTCACAGGCCTGGATCCTGAGGTACCTGGGAGGCACTGACAACACACGGGAGGCTGTCAGCGCTCCAGATAACGCCTTGCCTCTGTTCCTGCATGTGTCCAAACCACTCTGTATAGTTACTAAAACTGAACAGAAATGTTGCTTCTCAGTGCCACCTAATGTTCGTAAATGATAATTTTGACATCTAAATATTTTCCCTGAAGAGAGAATAGAGGTAAAGCTAATCTCCCTGGAGAGGTGCTTGCCATATTGAGAAGCTGTTTTTCTTGTGGCTTTTTGATTTTTGGGGAAATCATGAAGGTAAAATAATAGGGTAGATTGGAGGCTGTAGAAGTAGTACATACAACTGCTTTTCATACTGGTGCTCCTTTAGGGAATTGGAGGGAGGTGCTGGGGAGATGTTTTAGTGTCCTTTTATGTGTGTTTTAGTATGCTGCATTTTACAAATTCAGTAGATGATGTTTCTGTACTGACTTTAATTCTAAATGTCATTGTCTTTTTTAGCTTGGTGGGACGGTGGGCGATATTGAAAGCATGCCTTTCATTGAAGCTTTCCGGCAGTTCCAGTTCAAAGCCAAACGAGAGAATTTTTGTAACATTCATGTCAGTCTAGTTCCCCAGGTAAGGACCTAAAATGTTTTGGTGGTCAGGGGCTTCCCCGATCCAAAACTTGCTTTCTAAATGTGCGTTTCTAAAATGCTGTATCTATAGGCACTGTTATATTTGTATTTCTATATAGAGAAACTTCTGGAAGAAATGCAGAGAATATATGGTTATATATTTAAAAAGGTTTGCAAGAAATGAACAGAAACTTTTCAAAATGTGTAAATGTGTAATAAATAGTTGGGAGTTGCAGCATAGGCAGTTTTGCATCTTTTAACTGCTGCTTTTCTTTATGGAATTGTCTCCTAGGTTTTGCAGGTAAAGTTGCTTTCTAGGGCTGAAAACTTTCAGTTTCCCTGTATTTGCATAGCCTTTCGTTTCTGCAAAGCTAATGTAAAATCCAGTGATATAGCCAGACTTCACAGCCATTTGGACCTGTTAGTAAGATCGCATTTCAAGCTCTTCCTGGAGTTCTTTAATATTTCTGTTGCTGTGGGCCCTTGAAGACTTACATTAGCTGTAGTTTGTGAAATAGGTTGGGTTACTTTTGTAATTTCAAAACATCATGCTGTGTTTTGAAACATAATCTGGTGGGGTTTTTTTTCCCCTTGGACAATAATGTGCGTTTGGATCTTTAACAGTAATTTCATAGACTCACATCTGACTGCTTTGTAAGCTACAACAAACTGAGTGGCAGTTGCCCTGGGTTCAGAGATTCAACTACGAAAAGGTATTATGAAGCAGTGCTCTGATAAGAATCAGTTAATTAGGAATCACAAAGGAAGACAAAATATCCTTATGTGCCAAGTAGATGAGGTGAACTCCAGTAAATACCGAAAGCATTTGGAGGTGTTCTATGCCATATAATGGCTGTTATAACCTCATCTGTATTATCTGCTCTGGTTTTGGAGACAATTTAGAGTCTTCACCAAACAAAAATCTCTGCTGCAATAGTGACTGCTGAAGAAAATTATGTTATGTTAACATGTTGTGGTTATGTTAACAGTACTAGAGAGCATGAGTAATCCTTGTCTCAGAAATGGATTTGACAGAGCAACTTGATAGTGTTACTGGAGTGCAGATCCATCTTTGTTCTCTCCTCTTTCTTTATTTGTTCTTCTGTCAAGGCCAGGCGATTTACAGAGAAAAAAATCAGAAATATGAAATATTAGGTATTTGGAGGGAGCAGTGGATAAAAACCTTAGCATCTCCACTCTCTCCTTCCCTTGGGATAATGCATGCCTACTTACTGTACAGACTGGAACTCTGGTTTCTGCTGGATGCTTTCAGTCTTTGAGATTAAAATGGTAGTGTGCAGGGGTATTTAAAGTTCACGTGAATCGCCTAAGAACGGGGTCAAAGTTTTTACAAGGTGAATAGGGGGCAGAGTCGCAGTTAGCCTAATAGATCATTGCTACGTATCATCATAATTTGATATACCACCTTCTGCTCTTCTCTGACCAGCCAAGCTCTACAGGAGAGCAGAAGACTAAACCCACCCAAAACAGTGTCCGTGAACTCAGAGGTCTTGGTCTCTCACCAGATCTGGTAAGGTTTGCTGCATGGCTTTGAATTTAAAAATGCAGTACTGGCATGTTGCAACAGCATCCTAGTCTAAATAATGCTTTGGTGGAGACCTCTTGTATATTAGTAATAAACAAAACTGAGTTGGGTTTCCTCGCAAGTCACGGAGACTGCAGAAAGACAGCTTTTTTAGAGGTTTCTTATATGAATGTCTGAGTACTTCTGTTTTGCTTCACAACCTTGATGTTGCTGTTCTCTCAGATTGTTTGCAGGTGCTCCACTCCATTGGATACCTCAGTAAAAGAAAAGATTTCCATGTTCTGTCATGTTGAACCAGAACAGGTAAGGAATGCTGTCTGCGCTTCCTCGCAATAAATATTCTAGCTGTTTGTCAGATGCTGAGTGGAGTTTTATCTGAGCGTAGCATTTTTGTGTTCTAGCTGTGTCTTTTGTTAGCTGCATAATTCATTTGCTGCTTTGTCTTACCTACATCCCTTACACATGTAACCGTTGCAGTAATAGTCCTTGTTAAGCCAGCACACAGGTTTTCTTGTAAGGTGGTTAGTGTAGGTTTAGGGAATTCTGTGGAATCCAAAGTATTTTCTGAATAGCTGGTTTTGACCTTAGTTATCTTTCCACATTCCTTCTGTGAAATACAGAAGAATGAGATTTTTCAGTATTTAGAGGCCAAAGAGTAGTTGCCCAAAGTTAGGTTTAAAGGACACATGAATGTGAATGTATTTTGTACGCTGCTTTTTTCGTGACACTGTTCTGCCCCGGACTTCATGAGGAGAGATTGCACAGAAAAGTTGAAATGGTATTTGAGAGAAGCATTGCTTCACTTGAATGTTATGTGCAAAAAATCCATGTTAGCGTGATTCTTTTTATACTGAGACTACTCCACATAGCATAGTCTGAGGTAGACCTTGGAAAATCAGTCTGCAGACTCAATATTAGCACTTTCCAGTCCAGCTGGAGCTTGAAAAATGTTGTCTTTTTGTGAAAAATTGAGCATCACTTCACAATTCCAGGCTCTGTCAAGTCATTTTTATTCATTTCCTGTACTATACAATGAGATCAAACTGAATCTTGCAGCTTCAAGTATTACCTTCAGAATTAACTGGCAATCATATTGATGTGTCAGCAGTACAATATCTACCTCTTGTTGGCCAGGAATTGAAAGCAAATTGGCTCTTGTCAGCCACTTTCCAGGAAGCTAAATGCAATTTGACATAGTAGCTTCTCTGACTGAGTTGCACTTGAATTGAGAAGTAGGTGGTGTTGACTATGATGGAAGAAAATTTGCAGTCTAGGGGTTTCTGCCTGTGGAGTGTTGCACTCTGCTTTCATTTGAGTCAGGAGAAATGAGGATTTAAAAATAGTTGGGCCAGTATATTTTTGATCCTTAAAGTACAGGCTCATTCTTGATGGACAGGTGACAGTTGTCCAGAGCCATCTTTTCTGCGGAAGCCTGTTTCAGTGAACCAGAACCGTCGATGTAGATGTTCTTCATTGACCGGAGAATTCTTGGCTCATAGTTGTTTAATGCCAAGTTTGATGAAAGATGCCCTGGAAAATTTATTGCTGTGTTGACATCACAGATTTCCCTGGGCTTTAGTCAAGCTGGGAGCCCTGGTTAAGAACAACAGTGGTGTGAAGCGGGGAAGCTGGGCTCGTGGGCAGTTCAGCTGTAGTTTCAGTTAGGATTACTTAGAAGGCTGTATCACCAGAGAAGTCTCTTGGACGTGTTCTTTGAACTTTGCTAAGCGCTCGCATGACTTGCGTAGCAGCTGACTGTCGTACTGCTGGGTTATCGTGTTATAGCCCTTCCCAAGGAGCCCCAGTGAGCAGGAATACCCGGGAGGTGTTGGCGGGTGATCTTTTCAAGTGTATGGAAATTAGTATTAAGCTATTCATGTATTGTTATGTTATTCAACAGATGTTATTTCCTGAAAGTTTAGGTGGTCATAGGGTTGTCTGCTAGAGATAGAAGCTGTCTGAATGTCTGTCTAAAAATAATTCCACAAGCACTTAGATCTGTTTTAATGACATTCCTATTTTATGAGCAGGTCATCTGTGTTCATGATGTCTCTTCTATCTACCGGGTTCCTCTGTTGTTAGAGGAGCAGGGAGTTGTTGACTACTTCAGACACAGGCTTGACCTTCCCATTGAGCGGCAGCCCAGGAGGATGCTCATGAAGTGGAAGGAAATGGCTGACAGGTGAGCTGCGTCGCTGGGTGTAGTTTGAGTTAGGACTCCAGATTAGTTTCTCTTCTTGGTCGTTGGTTATCAGGTGACGAGTGTTACTTCATGTTCCTCAGGTACTCTCCTGTGGTCAATTTTTTTTTTCTTTTTTTAACTACAAAAATGCGTTTTCTTCCTAGATGTTTAACTGTTTTAAAAAAACTTCTTCACCATGAGAATCCTGTAAGATATTGTTAGTGAGTTCCTTAGCTTGTGTTGGTAATGTGCTGTCTATGTCAAAACCACTTTGAAGTAATTAAAAGGTGGACAGCTCTGCCCTCCCTTTTTATACAAAAAACTCCAGTGGTATTACAAAGTGTTGGAATCATTTTGTAGGTATATGTGGGAGTCATCAGGAGTGTCAGTAAAAACGTACCTTTTGAGTATGTTTTCAAGCAAGTGAAACAACTGGTTTGTAACTGTTCTGTCTGAGACTTCTAGGACCCTGTTTTTTTTTCTTGCAGGGAATAGGCTCCGTGTTCACGGAGAAACAGTGACCTGAATCTTTTCCGTTGACATTCAGGCCCTTTCTGAAGCCTCAAATATGTTTGTCCTTACAAGAAATTAATTTTCAGAATCTAGATGTTTCCCTTTATATGCATGACCCAAGCCACCACTGTCATGAACATTTTCTTTTCAGGGAAAGCCACTGGTAACCAGCTTGGTTTACTTAGCAATTCTGAAATATCTCTGAGCTGTAGCCAAGAATTCTGCGTAAATCCCGTGCTGCCAGATGCTGGGGATTGACAGTGTGGGCAGTACAAGCCTAGGGCTCTGGAAGTCCCTTCTGTATTGCTAGCTGCTGAAGTGAACTCTGTCAGCAGCAGCATGGGAAGATGCTGTATGGTAGAAACATATGCTGAGTTGTGCTTTGCTCCTCTCTTCTAATAGTTTACTGCAGACTTGGAATCTAATACAGCCTCCTGAAAAGACAGTTTGGATCTACTTAAAATGGCTTTTCAGCATAAGGAGAGAGGACTTAATTTATACATGACTTTCTGCAACTCTTTTTTCTGTCATTGGCTTGTTTTTTCTTTTTTTTTCTTTCTTCTAATCTTGCTTTGATGTTTTTAAGTCATGATTATTGTAAAAGGTTATGTCTTCCAAAGTCATCGTCTCTCTAGTTGGACAGACTTTCAAGAGCTCAACTGTTTATATTGCTTAAAGCTGAATAGAATGTAAGTGATCCTTGTCCCCATTTCCTGTTGATGATGATATAACCCATGTGTTTTGTTTCTGTTTAGGTATGACCGTCTCCTTGAAACATGTTCCATTGCGCTTGTTGGCAAATACACCAAGTTTTCAGATTCCTACGCATCTGTCATTAAAGCACTGGAGCATTCTGCACTGGCCATCAACCACAAACTTGATATTAAGGTAGGCAGGGGGGGGTGTGTGTGTGTGTGCATAAAAAAAATTTCCCCCCCGATAGTCCTTCCACCTCCAGTGCTACCCGTCTTTAAGTTTTTCACAAACCCATAGACAGTAAGGGAGAGTTGATTTGGCCAGTGAACTTCAAAATTGTCCTTGGATTACAGCATCAAAACATCTGCTGTCGGGCATAAAACAGCTTCAAAGCAAACCAGCCTTTCATCCTGTAAGATGTACAAGGTGTCTGTATAATTGATGGGAACTCTTCAGTGCTCAGTGTGGCGTGCTGAACTGTGGCAGAGCGGTGGATACATTTGAAGAGGGCACTGTTTGCTTTCATTTCTTTGACAGTTGTTGAAAGTGATCCTATTTTTAGGGTTGTTGCTGTTATGCTTGTGGTACTCACAGTTTTTGTGATGCTTCTGCCTCAGGCTTTATTAAGGTTTTAATGCTAGTTTGGCTGAACAGGTACTTTTAAGGGTCTTGGTTGTAGCGAGATGCTCTGAAGAGGTGAAATATGTATCTGTTGTTAGAAATTTTACTTTCATTTAAATATACTTCGTAAATGTCCAGCAGTTTCGTGATGCCAGTGAGTCATGGGAATAGGTGGTTGGTTTGTAACAGCACTGTTCTACGCTAGGGTTACCTTTCAACTTCCAAAATCAGTAGAGGAGAAAAGAACAACAAGTAGGACTGGTGAAGGGTAAACCCTGCGCACACATCTATGGCCGGCTCCTGACACAGCTGTATTTGTATGAATTGACAGGGTTCTGCGAGCCCTGTGCATGGAGATCTTATGTTGGGTTAAAGAACCGTTCAGCAGTATTCCAACCTTAACAAAAAAAATAAAGGGGGGGGGGAGACACGACAAAACGGTTGTTCAGAAGGTTTAGCAGACTGCCAGAACACTCAGAAGTTCAGAGCTACTGGAATACTGGAGATGAGAAACTGGAAAATTGTCAGGTTTTTTCCATATGTAGCATTGGTCATAACATCCTTAAAATTACAACGGCCTGTTTGTTTCACCACATCCTATTTGTTCTTCAGTCCCTGTTGAAGATTATATTATGTATATTCGATGAGATAGCGATTCAGTTTTTTTCTCGCTGTGTGGCTGTTTCTGTCTGCACAGCTGGGTGTTGCCTTCTTGCTGTGCTCCATTAAGGCTTCACAGTTAATGAGTCTGGGTCTCATGGACTTTCTGTGTGTCACAGCAGAGCTGCAGAGAGGGGCAGATAGGAGGAACATGGCATTGGTAGTGGGATGGCGAGGGAAAGCAGTTTTGTTGGTGAGCAGACAGGAAAGCAGTCCAGAAAAAACATAAGCAAGTATCTAGTAGTAAACAAATCCAGAGCTATCCAGGTGGAATGATGATATCTTAATTTAATGAGAATTAAGGAGACCCTGTACGCTCTTGTGGCAGTATCTCATCATCCCGTTTTGGATTTCTTCCCAGTATATTGACTCTGCTGACCTGGAGCCAGATACGCTGCAAGAAGAACCTGTCCGATACCACGAAGCATGGCAGAAGCTTTGCGGTGCTGAGTAAGTCTCTTATGCTCTGGCCATTTCTTTGGCGTATGCCCGATAAACGTGCTGCTATTGACAGTTTTGGAATTAAGAGCCTCACTGGATACTGTTTTCCTAAGCACTGTACCAGCACACTCTCCCATTGCCCCAGATACCTCTCAGTGAAACTTAGGGTAAGCTGTAAAATGGAGAATTGTTAAATAAACGAGGGAGTTTGTGAAAGGCGGCAGCAGGGGAGATGGTTGTGGAGCTGAGGATGTGCACGGGCTTAGTGGGAAACAGGGTGAGAGGAGATAAGGGGAAAGGGTAGGTGCTGGCAAAGGCTACTACAGCCCAAGAGAGGACGGAAGGTGTAAATGTGGTATGAAGTTCTTTAGGAAGAAAGTGTGAGAAGGGAAGAAGCTTTTGGCTGCAGAGGAGTGCCGAGAGTTAGTGCAGCAAACAAGGACAAGCAGGGCTGGTTAGTGCTGAGGGAAGCAGCCTTTGGGCGGTTCCAGGAGAACGAGGAACCTCCTGCAGAATTCGGCGTCCCTGTGCCTGCGGTGAGGACAGCTGACACTGCAGCCAGCGGCTTCCTCAGCACGGGTGATGTGTTTGCAAACACGTTTGGCGCAGAGCGTGCGAGCCATGCCCCAGGAACCGTTCTGGTATTGTAACCGGCATTGTGTTTGGGATTTCTTGAGAATGTAAAATTTGCATTTATAAAATGTCTCCCTGGCAGTTCTGTGACGTTTTATGTGACGGCTCATGTGAAGTCATATGGATATCTTGCCATGTAGGGCACTTTAAAGCCCTTTTCAGGAGTGAGGTCTTGCAGGTCCAAGATTTTACGGGAGAGAGGTGGTACGTGGTTGGGGGGAACCATGCTGGTGAGCCCCATGTGAATGGAGTATTTTCATCCTCATGCAGCGGAGTTCTGGTTCCTGGAGGATTTGGTGTTCGAGGGACAGAAGGCAAAATTCAAGCTATTTCCTGGGCAAGAAAACAGAAAAAACCCTTCTTAGGTGAGAAACGTGTTTCATCCATGAGAAGAAATAAAGAAAAGAAGGAGGTTGAATAACAGCCTAACTGGTCTGCAGCGAGAGCTGTGCTGGCTTTCCTTAGTATCTAGAATGTAGAATTTAGAAGAGAATTGGCTGAGGAAGGCAAAGATCTGTGCTCAGCTTAACCGGGTAACGCAGCCGGCATCTGTAGTTAGCTCTGAAGTGGTCGGAGTTGGCTGGGATGTGATGACAGGTAATCTCTGTAATGAGGGGGTAGGATCTTGGAGGAAGTTTGAGGAGGCTGTGGTCACCCTGGCATGAAGAAATATGTGACTGCATTTAAACGAAATGCACATAGTGAGAGACTGGAAATGCTGGGTGAGCAGAGTGGATGGGGAAGGGAGGTGTGGAGAAAATCTAGTCAGAGCTACTTGGTGCCGAGTGAACAGACCCCTCAGTCCACATCAAAGGGCTGTCTCCTCCAGGTTTTCCTCTGACTCAGGGTGCTCTGTGAAGGCGTGTGTGCTTTGGATACAGGCTCGGTGGTCCTTGTCCTGACTTGAGCTGTGTCCTGCCTTGCCTCCTGCAGGAGTTTGTTTGGGAATGCAGTTAGCAGTCGTGGAGTTTGCACGGAATGTTCTTGGCTGGCAAGGTAATTGCACAAAACGCTGCCTGGGTTTTGGTCATTTCTTTGATGGATTGCTTGAGTAATACCTGTAATTTTTAATTCTTCATTGGTGGGTAGATTGAATTTTTTTTCTAGGCCTGTAAAATTCCCCATCTCCTTTGCTAATTCAAAGGAAAAAGAACAGTTTCCTTATCCTATTCAAATAAAACTCAACGGAGTAAGGCATGCTTATAATCACAGAAAACTTCCTATTACTTAGAGTGAGGATCAGCTCCTGAATAAAACACTTAAGTGGAGTTGTGCCTATGTGTACTGGGCATCCTAAATTCCCGTTATAGCCAGGGGGAGTGAAGTCCAAAAAGCCAGGCAGCCGACCAGGCCGTCGCACCTACTCCAGTGAGTTAAATTACTTTCTGGGCTCCTCCACTGCTTGAGTTGACTAGGTCCCTGTTGTCAAAACTCCCTTTACAGAGCGCTAAATTTAGTTTCTCAGCCTGATTCTGAGTGTCACTCGTAGTGAAGGTGGGAGCAAAGGTGTTTCTCAGAGTTCTGCTCCCTTCCCCCTCCCTGGCTTTATTTAAAACACTCTGCTGAACGTGTGCTTTTCTTGAATGGCCCTCTCTTTCATCACCGACTGCACTAGACTGGTTGCCCTAAGATTGCAGCCTCAGCAGTTCGTCTCGAACAGCGCTGTCGGGGTCCTGTTTCTGCCATCGGGGCTGAGCTGTGAGGCGAGTGGCTCAGCACCGTCCAGGCTGCCGCTTGCCAGGAGCGTGGGGATGAGACGCAGCCATACCTTGGGGGAGGTCCTGGAGATGTGTGTCATGGTGTGAGGGACTTTGTGTTTCTAATTGATGAACGTCACATTGCAGATGCTAACTCGACAGAATTTGACCCCAAAACTGCTCATCCAGTGGTGAGTTTATGGCAACTTCTTGTAAAATCCTGACTGTGCTAGACTTCTCTGCATGTACCTGGGGGTACAGTTAAGAGCTTGGATTATTACGTCTTGTGGCTTTTAAGTCTCTTCCATCATTTACTAATATGGAAAGAAAACGTCTTTGCCTAGTTAACTGTAGGGCAGTTGCTGCTTCATAGAAGACTGTAGTTCTTATTATAGGTGAAACACTTTTTTATTTTTAATTACACTTTTTCATAAAGGTGTCTTCTAAGAGGTAAAAGGTTCTTAAAAGGCAGTTTGAAAGCTAATGGGTTTCACAGAGTTAATTGTAAAGATTTGGCGATCCCCAGATTCCACTGCATAACTGTTTAATTATGATCTCAGAAATTAACGTAGACAGGTGTGAATTCCTTGAAACATTTGTGGACAGATTTTTGAACCTGCCTTTCCTAGACTGTGGGCCTCATCCAGGGTCCACCATAGTGATTGGCTTCTGCTGGAATTCAAAATGCTACTCAACAGGAGAAAGTGTTCAAAAAAACAGCTTATAAAGTTATTTATCAAAGTATAAGTGATTCGGAGTTGGAGGTTTTGTTCTGGTAGATTTGCTTGTTTAACACTGAGTTCAGTAGATAGCGCAGTGTTAGGCATGGGATCCGTGGAGGCTTTGACTGAGACCATTTCCTACGCTAAAGCCTGCTGAACACCCACGAACCTCCCGTGTGTTCTGTACAGCCTTTACTAGAACAACACAGCTAACTTACCTGGTTCTGTTGGTCTGCCTTGTCAAGACAATGTTCCTTGGGTCGGTTTGCCTGTTTTCTGTGTGGATGTTGGTTTTTAACCCTCGCTAACTTTTTAGGGTCTGCCTGGGACTGTTCCTGCTCCCTCATTCTCACCTCCTACTCTGAATGCTTTTCGCAGGTCATAGACATGCCGGAACATAATCCTGGGCAAATGGGTGGGACCATGAGGCTTGGCAAGAGAAGAACCCTCTTCCAAACCAAGAATTCAATCATGAGTAAGGCATTCCTTACCTCTTTTGGAAGTGTTTCCTGGGAGTGGTGTGCGTGGATGGTGGGTGTGGGGCAGCGAGACCTGGGGATGTTAAAGCATCCTCGAACGGTGGGGGTTTGCAGGCTTTGTTCTGGTAGTGAAATGGAGATCGATGGATTTGGTCTTCTCTAGGAGTGGCAGATTCTGATGGATGCTGTTCCTATGAGCTTGTTAAAACGTGGCATCGTGCACACTGTTTGGCATTTTCTCTAAGAAATGTCCTCCTTCTGGTGTAGGGAAGCTGTACGGAGATCACGATTTCTTGGAAGAGAGACACAGGCACAGATTTGAGGTAAAACCGCTATTGCAGGTAGTGAGCTTTTCTGTGTAATCCAAGCACAAGAGGTCATGGGTTTTCTTGCTTCTGGTCTTCTAGGTCAATCCAGAATTGAAAAAGTGTTTTGAAGAGCAAGGTTTGAAGTTTGTAGGCCAGGATGAGGAGGGCGAGCGAATGGAAGTGGTTGAGTTGGAAGGTGAGTTCTTCAGCAATTAGTTTGTGGGCGTAGGTGTTTACGAGGGAAGGTGTTCGGAGGGTAACCAAGCAGGTTTTTGTGCGGGACCAGTCCAGACTCTCAGAATGATTCCCTCCATAAAACTGCACTAAAAAAAGACTCCCATGTGCCTGTCCACTTAGGGACGGAAGGCAGGATGGAAATGACCCTTCTTCCCCACCCTCAGGGCTTCAGCGGGATCAGCGCCTTCAGCTGCAGTTCAGCCGCAGGCTGAAGAGACTTGACGTTAGTGTTTTCTGTTTCTCTCTCTTAGAGCATCCTTTCTTCGTTGGTGTTCAGTATCACCCTGAGTTCCTCTCTAGACCAATTAAGCCATCTCCCCCGTACTTCGGCCTCCTCTTGGCATCTGCAGGAAGACTCACGCATTATCTACAAAAGGGCTGCAGGCTCTCGCCCAGGTAGGTTGAAGGAAGGCGCCAGTCGGACCTTTCACAGGGCAGTGCTTCTTCCTACAGGATAAACCGGAGAATCCTCTGGGCACAGAGCTACTGCGGGGTAACGGGGGGGTATTTGCAGCACCTCTTTCTTTAGAACCTCTTCTCTCACGCTTCAAGATTGACTGCGGTGCTGTAGAGCTGTCCTGCAGCGAGGTCCCGACTGCAGGGGAGGAACTCTGCAGTCCCGTGCTGTCAGTCAGAGGTGTCTGGGGAACCTGCAGCTGGGCCCGCTCTGCCGGTGACTGGAGACCTGGCGGGGTGTTCCCCACGTTCCCTGTACAAGCCCTGGGTACAGGTCGGTCCTTCAGGAACTTGTTCCTGTTGCTAGCTTGGAGAATGGGCCCGGGTGCTTGCAGCTTCATTTTGTTTTCTGCTGACTTCAGCTGCCTGTGGTCTCAGTTTGCAAAGCAGCTAATGTTTTGGGTGGACCTAATGGTGCATTTACTGCCTTCTGCTGCTCCCGAGTGCCTGCGGTTCTGCTCGGCAGCCGCGGCGATATGCAACGAACAGACGTCACTGTGGTAGTGACCCATTTTCCTCCACAGAGGATTTGCTCGTGTAGCTGGAGTGCTAACGTGCACTGAGCTAAACAAAAAACCCCAAACTAAATGCAAAAGAGAAATAGCACTGAACGTATTAAACTAAAGCACTGCGAAAAGGAGAGTACTGGTCTTCCTGGGCTGAGCTGCCACGCAGCTGCGCCGCGGGAATTGCCGTGTCGGTGGCTGGAGAACGGCTGTCAGTTGTGCTCCGACTGATCTGCTCTGAAGAGGGCTTCTGCGTGAAGACGCCTCATGTCAGTGCTGCTGAGGGTTGGGGCATATTTTAATTTCCTGCTTTTGCACACTGGAGTTTGAAATGGCTTCTTACAGCAGAGGAGCTGAAGTTTCCTCTGTACCGCAGTATCCTGAGTTGCTGTTATCTGCTCTTGGAGTCTTCTGTGATGGTGGTCACAAATTGTTCCGTGGTTAGCATATAATCTAATAATACTGGTGGCAGTTACAGCACAGCCTGTACTTCCCTTTCTTCCCGTGCTCTTGTGACTCTCGTCCTGTTTTCGGGTAAGTCTCATCACTGCGCCCTAATGATGTTTGCGTGTGACACCAGACTCGGGGGAGCAGGGTACACCACGCTGTGGAGGGACCTGGGCTGGAGCAGCGGGGCAGCAGGAACCTGACGAGGCTTAACGAGGCCAGGCACAGAGTCCTGTGTGTGGGGACCCCCTGCAGTAACGCAGGCCGGGGACTGAGCGGCTGGGGAGCAGCTCTGCTGCCGAGGTCGTGGGGAACGGCAAAGCGGGCACGAACCGGCAGCGTGTGCTGGCGGCAGAGGAGGGGTGGGTGGCATCCTGGACTGTGGGAGTAAGAACAGAGCCAGCAGAGAGAGAGAAGGGATAATGTCTCTTTACTTGGCATTTGTTAGACCACATCTAGAACATTCTGCGTAGTTTGGGGTTGCCCAGTAAATTGGAGGGAGTTTAGGAGGCTGCTAAGAAGGTCAGGAGATTGGAGTGCTTGCGCAGTGAGTAGAGGCCGAAGGAGCTGGGCTTGTTCAGCCTGGAGAAGGGAAGACTACGGGAGACCTGCGAGCAGCCTGCCAGCATCTACAGAGCGTTATCAGGGAGATGAAAACAGGATCTTCACAGAAGTGCCTGGTGGGAGGAGGAGCCAATGGACGTAAACTGAAATGAGAGAGGTTCCGACGGGGTGGAAGGAGAATCGTTGTCACCATTAGATCAGTCACGCGTTGGTGCACGCTGCCCAGAGAGGCTGCGCGGTCCCCGTCCTGGGAGAAGGTTGGAATGTGACTGCACGAAGCCCCAGGCAGCCGCGTCTGATCCGGCAGCCGTCCCTGCGGGGTCACCGCCCTGAGGTCCCTTCCCTCTGAATTATGTTGTGGTTCTGGAAAAGCCGTTCAGTGGATTAAAGGCAATCAGCTGTTACTGGGAAGCTGAACTGGAATGGCTTACGGGTGGTTAACCAGCCTGCTAGTTCCTCTTTAGTGAACTTCATTTAGAATCCCTTTGCCTTACAAAGTGCCTGCTACATGTAGAATCATTTTAATTCACGAACCTTAAACTTGACGATGGCTCAGCCCCGTTTCCACGGGGACAGCTCTGCCGGGAATGGCGCGTGCTCTGCCTTTCCGCCTGCGCCTGCAGCAGGCGCTGCCAAGCCCCGCGAACTGCTGGTGCGAAGCTGGGTCTCGAGAGCACCTGCGCGCCCTAACGCCAAACCTCTGTGCGTTCTGCAGGGACACCTACAGCGACAGGAGTGGCAGCAGCTCGCCCGACTTGGAGATCACGGAGCTGAAGTTCCCGTCAGTAAATCACGACTGATTCCGGGTAACGTTTCATGACCTCAGCCTCTTTCTTTATGGCGAAACTTCCTTGCCCAGTCGTTCCTCCCGAGACGAGGACATTTCACGTCAGCAGGTGGAAAACTGGCGGGCCGTGCAGAGCGCTGGTGCTCACACGCGTGTTCCGTCCGTGCCGAGGGACGCACACTGCCTGGTGGCCGTGTGGCAGACGGGGGTGGGCGTTGCCTTAGCACGCTGACACGTAGTAAAGAATAAAAATACACGCGGGAGTCTGAGATGAAATTCAGCTAAAGAAACAAAGCACAGCTATAGCACGCGTTCCTGAAAACGGAAGCAAAGCTGGGCGAGGGGTTACTGGATTTAGAAAGTTTGGTAGCTTGGGAGCAGTCTCTGGCCTTTGAGAAATACTTTTGAGAAAGCCATTCTGCCCCGTCTCCCGAGACAGCAGGTTTCTCTCAGACCAGCGGGCTCGAGCCCTGACTTGTGCCAGCTGCTGATGTCAGGTGGATGTGAGAAGTGGGTCTGTATCATCCCGCTGTGCAGGGGGGTCCTAAAAGCTGGCGTCAGGCTTCACCGGCAAAACAGGCAGACTTCATTTTTGAACGAGTCCTGCCTTCGTGTGGTCGTGATCGTGGACCTAACGCTTCCTCCCAGCGCTCTGCCGGGCTTTGGGTGCTGGTTTTGGAGAAGTCGGGCAGCATCTGTGCACACGCGTGTCCAGCGCGAGCAGGGGATTATTGCGGAGTGCCGGGGGACTGAGGATGTCCAGCTCTGCCCCCTCCCCCTTCCCTCCACACAGCAGATGCTTCCACAGTTAACTGCAGGGTGAAAGCCAGGCTTAGCCCGAGTCTGGCGCAGAAGTGCTTCCCCGTCGCAGGGCCTGTGTGGTGCTGAAGGCAGCTGGGATCGCTGGGCTGTTCCGCATCTGGTATGGCCGCAGACTGAGAGCTGAAGAATCCTCTCTGTAAATTTTTATCCTCCTGAGGACGTCCTGAGCCTTCGGCTCGCTGGCAGTTCGCAGCGTGAGGCCCTGGGGCGCAGCCGTGGTGGCCGGAGGCTCGGAGGCCGTCCCCAGACGAAGGAGCGAAGGGCCTCGGGTGCCTCGGACAGGGCCCCCGCGCTGCGTCTGTCTGACGGGTGCACGGCTCGGGCCGGGGCGTGCTCTGCAGTGCCAGCCTGGTGCACTTCGCTGTCGGTAACTCCTGCTCCTTCTCTTTCTCTCTCCAGATGTGTCTCCACTGAAGAGAAGTCTTCGTTAGATTTTCCAGGCGTTCTTACAGCAATAGCTTGAACACTGTCAGCTTTGGGCTCTTTTAAGTTATGGTTTTATAATTTTCGTTATGAAGCCCCGTCCCTTTATTTCCTCAGCTCCT
>Ga0065711_1039978_pt1 | contig 17341 bp, 11 predicted proteins | sample Hoacrofraction12_FD_59098 | JGI IMG/M metagenome (GOLD analysis project Ga0065711, IMG submission 59098) | Hoatzin crop microbial communities from Cojedes, Venezuela - Epithelial fraction 12 v2 (version 2) | ecosystem: Host-associated > Birds > Digestive system > Esophagus > Crop | place... | reverse complement strand
AAGTGAAGGTAAGAGCAGGAAAGCTTGAGTGCAGGCAGGGAGGAATTTTGGAAGTATGGTTGGTTAAAGGGATCTCATAGAAAGTAAAGGTGACTCCCAAAAACTTCCCCACAAGATGAGAAATTAAACCCATCTTAGATTTTTCAAATTACAACAGTGTTCAACCTCTTGCACTCAGTTCTGTGAACTAATGAATGCAGTACTTACAGACTCATCTGTACACAGCGACTGGATGAGAAAAAGAAAGGTTTCCACATGAAGTTTGTGCAGCTTCCTTCCATGGTTCATCTCATTTTCAGAAAGTATTTCAACTGAGTGCTTGCCTACTGAAATGCAAAATATATCAATTTATACAATTCTTTCAAACAAGTAATTTTTTACGAATTAACTCTAAAGAGAGCAAGTGTCTAGATATTGGGAATTTATATTTTTAAAAATAATTTCCCTTTTAAATCAATCTTTACTACTTGCGATTAGGATTTAGAGTTCCAAATATCTGGAAGCTAGTTTAGACAAGTGTAAGGGAACCAGTCTAAATTACCCTGATATAATAATGACTCAGTAGGCAAATCATATTCTGAACTGGGATAAGAAAGAGCCTCTTGTTGGTCTCCATTTTTCCATACATGTCTTCTAGCAATGTCATACATTTCTACGTGTTGCAAGAAGAGTTACCATTAAATTTCATCGAGCAGCTGCAGTTCAAGAAAGGTTTTAGATCAGAGGCAAAAAGTGTCTCAAAGCATTAACAAAATTTTTGGACTTATTATTTAAGGAATTTAATTTTTACCCAAAATGGAACAGGTGTTTGGTTCTAGAGCCACTGAAAGAATTCAGAAATAACCATGCAACATAGATGTAATATACGGATTTGTTTGTTAACGTCATACGGCAGCTAGGATATGAAATAAGAAATCACTACAGCTGAAGCTCTGGCTATGGTCGGAAAAAACCCTCAGCTATAAGAAAAGGAAGGTAGAGACCACATGAGGACACAGAGCCTTCATCTGCTGCAAGGGCAAGAATCGCTACCTGTATCTTCTCTAAGCCTAGCTTTTATTCTACTCTTTGCACATGATGAATCTTCTCATGAAGAGAGATCAGTAAGACTACCCTTTTCTCAGCTGGTTTTGGTTTATCTAGGCTTACTAGATGTTTTAGCATCATTTGTTCTTGATAAAATATGTTTCAAGAAGAAAGTATTTAATCTTTGCTTTAAGCATTTAAAACAGTCAAGAAAACATTGAAACATACGTATTTTCACATGATAAATCTCTACCTTGTGAAAGTCTATCAGATATTCTAAAAGCCAAGGATTGTTACAGACCAATAGTTATATTTTGGTAAGTCATAAGCACCTAACTTTTTAACCAGATATAAACATGTAAAAGAATTTTAGCCAGTTGTATCCATCACCAAAAGCAGGAGCGACCTGTTCAGTGCATGAGATTTCAGAAGGGTAAAATTAAAAAAAAAAAAAGATAGCCAAATTACAATCATATTTGCTTATAAACCACACTAATGAGCATAATATAGAAATTATGTTACACAAATCAAATATAGACTAAAAAGATATAATTTTTCAAATATAACAGTAATCCGTATTTTATGGCTAGAACTTCCAACTTTTATTAAATGTTTCAAGTCCTCTTAGAGCAGGAGGTCATCTTAATTTCAGCTGGATAATCAAGCAAAAATCATCTTTAAGATTTTTCTGATCCTAAAGGCATGCAAGCATAACAACTCAGAAGTGTTATTTTCTCTTTGAAATTTATTTCATTTCCTGAAACGTTGCTCTTCTCTTACTTCTTTTCCTTTTGTTTTCTCACATTCTGTGAGCAGCAGTTTGTATTTCCTACAATCAGTTTCTAGTCTGCAGAACAAAAGCTATTGCTGACACTAGACTCTTCTATCCACTGTGCCACTTCTGCCTATTACTTAGATGAGCAAAATGAAGATAAATTGTCCCCGTCTCAGGACTGCTTGAGATATAAGAAATGATCTTCTTTTTATTTGGAACTTAGCTTCTGATCATTTATTATTAATAAAAATCTGTAAACATTCTACAAATTATAAATGTGATCAATAAAGCTTTACAGATATTTTAGGAGAAGAGGTGAACTTTCCTGTACGAGTGTAAAACTTTAGGAGATTATCTGTAGCCTCTATTGGCAAAGGTAGCATAGCAGCCAGGGAGGAGAAAGTGATCTAGCTTGGAGCACTGATAAAGGATGATTTTGAATGGTATATTTACTCAAAAGTTAGTGCATTAAAAGTTTATGGCAAGTAAGATTGCTCAGCATATCAGGATACTGTATATCCTTAATACATTCATGCAGACTACTTGAAGGGCACTTTCAGTGCGTGGACCTGTATACATAATATAGCTTTTTATTGTTGACAGAGTCTAGAGCCCTGTGAGTATTTTTACAGTACATTATTTTTTAGAACCAATAAATTACTCATCTGAACTATCCAAGTATAAACATGATGACTTTTTGTCAGGCTTCACTATGATACTATTACAATGAATTATGGATTTTAGTGGTTATCTGTTTTTGATGTGGTGCAATAAATCATGATCATTTATGATTGGCTCTGAACTTCATATCGGCTTTCCACATAGTCTGTCCTGCATTTGTAAAGTTCCTCAGAGTTATACTTTTAAAGATGTCAGAAAATTTCAAGATAGCATTAGACTGATTTAAAACTCTTTGAAAAGCATAGACAAGATAAATAAAAAAAAAGTAAATATATTTTCAGACCTCCTTTCTATTCCATATACGATTATTAAAAAAATGCAAATAAACAGTGAACTCAAAATTCATAACTTTTTGTCAACAGAAAAGAAACAGTGAGATTAAAAAAAAAATTTTGGCCTATATGCTCCAGTTACAGAGTAAACTGGCAGCTATTGGCAGGTGATTCGTCTACCAGCAGCCTCCAGAATTAAAACAACAACAACAAACAAAAAAAAAGGTAAGACAGCTTTAGGCCATATGTGAGTGTAGCTATACTCCATATCAGAAACATACCCCAGAGGAATAAAAAAATAAACCTTCTCTTAATCTCACCTTCTTTACGTTCAGTCTGTCATTTTTTCCCATATCCTTTGTGTTACCAAGAAATGGCATCACTGGATTAGGAATTGAGCCAGTCCCCCAGTGGAACTAAGATTTTACCCTAATTCTCTTTTATCCTCATTAATTATTCTCCTGTTCTATTATCTACCTCTGAATTTCTACTTTCTTCCTCCTGACCTTTTGTGTTACTTCTGTTTGGCAGGATGTATCTTTCTTCTTCTTCCCCATTTGTCTACCTTCACCTGTATTATACTGCATTTTGTTATTTATTACCACTGGGACTAGGCCCTTCCTTCTCCATACGACTGAAGTTAGATTTAAGGAACACATCTGGTCACTAAAATTGATGAAAGAAGAAAATTTTTAAAAATATTGCTGTAACAGCTAAGTGTTCATAATAAAAATGGTTAAGTATTTTTTCTTTTTTAAGAACTACAAGAACAGCTCTTTCTTTTTTCTTTTTTTCCCCCCTGGATTGAGCAAATTCTTGTATGTATTTGAAGTTATGTAGAACACAGAAGGAGTGACTTTTTTCCCTTAGGGAAGCACTTGTGCAGGCACAAAAGAAAATAGTTGTTTCCTTGTCTGTCATCTCAGAATTTTCAAGAAAACTCACCTTTTCCGGCACCAGTAGTATCCTTCTTGGGTGTTTTGATGCCCTTCTTTTGAGAGACTTCTGGGTGACTCAGTCAGCATGACAGTCTTGTCGCACGCATCTATGTTCAACGCAGATGAAGGCACTGAACGCAGAGCAGGTATTTCTCAGTTACGGTTTATCCCTGCTTTACTTCTGCCATGCATTAGCATAAGCTATCCATGGAAAAGTGCTTCCTGTGAGTTCTCCAAAGCAGAATTCTTGAAGGAACGAAAAAGACAGGCCTTTTCTTGGTTTCCTTCATTCCTACCTCAGTGAAGAAACCCCTCTCCCATTTCCTTAATATGATTGCCCTACAGGTTTTCCACTCCAGAGAACATGTAGGCTGTAGATATGACTGGATCAAAGGGAGAGGAGGGAAATAGAATTCTCTTATATGTTTCTAATACACATAGAGGGTGGGGTTTTTTTCTCCTAGTATGTTTGGTTAGAAAATCATATGTTGGTATCCTTTTGAATTTTTAGTTGCACTGTCATTTAAAGTAGCATTTCATGCATTTTGTTCCACAGTAACAGAATTACAGATCTGCAGTTTTCACCTTTCTTCAGTCCTCCTGTCCTTCAGTTATTCACTAACCCTTATTAACGAAGAGTTTAGTTCAGTAAAGAATCTCAGGAAAAATCCTCTTTAAACAAGGCATTATATTAATGTTCACCCCAAGGATCCAACTAGGTCAGAAACAGATGTTGAACAGCAAACGCCTATTCTCCTTAGTTACTTGTTAACCCTTATTTGTTAATACTCCATCGTTACAATAGGAATACTCTCTGTGTTGCCTCTTACTTTAACTATCCTTGCCTTTGTAAGGCAGTAACACTGCTTGAGCATTGCCCCTCCAAAAGCAAGCAAAGGACCACTCTTACAAGCAAGGAGAGGGATAGCACCGGTACCACCACACACCGGTCTCAGCTGGCAGTTAGAGCCAGTGCAAGGAGAATAAGCATTCGCAAAGCTCCCACACTTTTTAGCTGCAATGTAGCAGCTCAAAAGACAATTTTCTACCTGGAGCCGATTTCCTGGCGGGATCAAGCACAGGTGAAGTAGCAGCACAATTAAGGACATTCTCCATTCTAACGCATTCCACTGCTGAATACTTAGCACAAAACCACTGAGAAAACAAAACATGCCGAAAGGAAAACTCACGCAAGCAGACCCCAGTCTCAGCAGAAAGCCAGTCAATACGACCACTGCCCCCAACCTGCAACTGACGCCCGACTGCACTGTTTGTTAAGCTAAACCATCTGGCTGCAGGGAATAATCTCTGCTGAGAGCTAGCTGAGGCTGTGAGCTTCTGCTGCCTGGTGAGCCCGGTGTTTGCTCCTTCCCAGCTGGAAGGTAAGCCTCGCCAGAGACCCAGCTGCTGTATGTCAGACATGGGCTAAGAAGCCAAGTCAAACACTCAGTGGGAGTGGAAGAGTCTACTGTCGTTATTGGCAAGCCACTCAACCCCTCACCTGTGCAGGCTTGAAGTCCCTCAGTGCTTCAACACCCCAAGCTCAAGTACGAAGAATGCAATGTTTCTCTTCAAGTGGTAAGAGGCTGAGTGGTTACCAAGCAGTTTGGTTGTGGTTTAGATTATTCTACAATATTTTCTCATACAAAGGCTGCAAAATCATATTTTACTAGCTTGAATGGAACCAAGCAGGAACATTCTTTAACTGATAGCCCTTCACAGTGCTTCCTTAATATGACTTAATGCTGTCTCTATTTATTTTAACAGGGTTTAACTCTGTATTGTCAGGCAGATATATCAAGTAGATGATTAGAAATATATGTGATATTTATAAACCATAATAAGCACTTTTTTATTCTCTTCATGATGCCATCACACATCGCAATTTCCTGTAGTGAACAGACAGGTTTGAAAAGAATTAGCTTCACAAAAAATCTGAAGCTAGAAGTATACTTGGATGCCAAATTTAATTTAAAAAATCCTGTAAAACAGTTTACAGTGTCCCCATTTCTTCATCCATATATAACAAACATTGTAACAATTTCCCCAAAGTAGCACTTAAACACATGACTTGCTTTGGCTCATGATTTTATTAGATTAAATATTTAAAGCTGACAATAAGCTACTGTCAATAATTCCTTAGAAAGCTGAGATTTTATATTATGGTTTGTAATACCGGGACCTCTGATTCCCAGCCTGAGCCTTCCTGATGTGTATTGCCAAATACACAGCATCTGTGCCTCTAACGGCCTCCAACAAATATTACCATCAAAAATTGCTTGCAGCTCACATCTGAGATCCAGTGTGGGTTAAGAAAAGAGCTGAAAGAGATTTTTTAGCATTCTGTTGGCACTTGCAAAATGTAACACATCTAAATCATTATATTCCCTTTGGAAGAAAACATGTAGATTATTTTGCAGTTTTCAGTGACTATTGCAATACCTCAAATTAGAGTTTCGAACTAGAAAAGCTCACGGCCATGGGCATCCTCAGTTCACACAGTGCTAAAAGATGTTTACTACAGATGATGAGATTTGTATAATACGTAACTTTTGTATGCTGCTCTGAATTTTGTTCTTATTTGCTAGCAGGTAGCCTAAGGAAAGTGAGTGTGCCAGCTCGACTTCATCTCCAGCTGCTGAATGCTTGCACCAGCTTTTCTTTTTCTCTGTCTGACTAGAAATTAAAAAAACCCAAACACCAACATCTTAATCCCATATGAGGGCACAGCACACATCACGATGATTACATAGTTATGGTACACATGGAAACAAATGAAATAACCCATGACTAAGTGAATTACTGGGTCAACATATCTTAAGGCCAGCAGGGGCCCTCTATGGCACTACAGGCTCACATTAAGAGCCTGGGCCAAGATTTTATCTCCTTTATGTGCCTGCAAATCCGATGCATGTGGGAAAGGTTGTTTTTCCTCCCCTTAAAAAAGCACTGCTCTTGATTTTGGAAAAATGTCAAAACCTGAAGGCACACCTAAGCAGAGAAAAATAAACAGGAGCCAGAACAGCAGCAGCCTTGCCTTGCAAGTATCTATTAAATGTCAATTTAAGTTTGTAACGTATGGCCAGTTCTTCAATGGGCCCTGCTGATTTCAGAGGTGTGCATTCTTTCCCAGTCGTGTCTGATGTGGAAGCTTATTTTTTTCAGACTGCTGCCTGAAGATAAGCTCATTGTGTGTGGGGGAAAAAGATTACATCAACCACACCCCGGATATCATAACGTGAAAAATATGCCATGTGATATAGATAATAAAATCTACTATTTTTTATTGCTTTTATATATATAAAAGGCAAGAGTGATACTATTTATATATATTACATATGCATATGTATAAAATGCTAATAACTGAACAAGCTCTAAACAATATTCCAGAACTATAGATATAATAAACAAACTTTATTAAATCTCTATAAGGAGTCCAAATGAAGTTTGAAAACTCAAAGACATTGCAGAATGCATTAATCTCAGTTGTCAAAGTGATCATAGCCATGAGTTTCCTCGCAAAGTCTTTCTAACTCACTAGTCAACACCTGCCACTATACAGACAAACACCTTCGTGATGCTAAATTCAGCAGTGTTAAAGCTAAGAATAGATAGATGATGCTCTTTTCAAACTATCGGTGCTGAGAGGTTCTTGCTCCGTTTGTATCCATCATCTTTCCTAGTGGCTTCCATGGAAATTAATTCAAGCACAGCAAGTAAAGACCAGCCAACAATTTCAGAATAATTAACATCTCTCAATATTGAATGGCAATGGTACATTATGAACAAAAGGACATGCTTCTTGTCCATGAGTCCTTCAGGGACACATGAAATATAGAAAATGTTTTGCAAATGAACGGAGAACAGCAACGGGTGCAAGCAGAGGAAGCAGTATGAAAGAAGTAATGCATTAGAAAGTTGCGGGCAGGTTGCAGCATGCCAGCAGGACAGCAAGTGAAGTTACAGAAATTCTAATTATATTCTGTTACCAATACCATGTCCTATCAGAACAGGATTCCACTTCCAAGCTATTCTTCATAAACAGAAAACATTTCAAGACTTGTAGTGTTATAGTTATACCAATGAGGGGCCCAAATCCTAGAGATATTGGAGACACTGAATTCTCACGGGTCAAGTTATGTGCCTACCTAGCAATTTACTACCTTTAGTGCTTTGCATCCCAGTTCATACAGGCAAAACCCCAATAATGTCTTCCACATTCATTGCCATTTTCCTTCAGGAAACACAATTTTTTCAAAAAACCTCATGGAAGAAGTAGGTAAATAAGATACTGTAAGACACATTAACCATTAGTCATTTACCGGATTTTTTTTTAACTTGTCTTTTACTCCCACATCAGGAATCCACTGTGTGCTACTAACCACACATTTTAGCTGACAGCTGTTATATTTAGTAAAACTTGCTTGTGATTCATTATTCATGTTCTCAAACACCCTCAGAGATAAATTCCAGTGAAGCTCAAAGATTCATCTGAATGGCTGCTGAAATGACATTTGATAGTATAGGAGTGTGTTAAACACGTCTAGATAAATCTGATGCTGTTATTATAAAGATCTTACAAAACTTGTAAGATATTCTGTTATTAGTGACATGCATGTTATGCAAGACTGTCATCAACCATAATTATCTTCAGAAGAGAAGATAAAGGCCAAAGTATGACAGAGCAAACAGATTTGCTGGAAAATCTGACTAAAAACCTGCTGCCCATGGAGGACTGGCAAGATGTTCTGAAGTCCAAAGCCATAAGAAACTGCCTTATCAATCAGAATTAGTAAGTGATGAGGAAGGAAGCAACTCATATGAAACAAAAGAAGCTGTTTGTATTCAGTGTTTACAGCGTGAAGCGGTGTGAAAAAGTTAATGTAATTTGTTCACTTGCTTTGTCTTTTTCATGGCTTTTCTGTCTTTCTACGAAATGTTTATCTTTACCCAGCAACTTCTATGCATAGAATCTGTAAGAGTATCATGTACGTACAGTCATGTCTCCTGTTTCTGCCAATGGAAGCCTGTAGAGAAGTATAATTCTGTTCGTGTTTTCATGTCTATCATGTTTAAAAGGTGGGAATTTAAAATCTCTTTAAAGGACTGCAAAAAATTTTTAACATTCATAGGCCTTAAGTTTACCATACATTCAATAATTTCTCCGATGCTCGGGATAATTTCTGTGTGTACTCCTCCAAACATGCATGTCCGAGCTTGCTTATACATATAAAGGCTTTATTTTCTGTCACCATAAATATGGATAAGCATATGACTCAGTTCAGCCTTTGAACAAATGTTCTCATCAGCACTTCCTGCATCTGTGGATGAATCATGGCCCTCGCTGTTCCTTTGCATTGGACAATAAAGACTGGAATAGCTTCTAGTGTGGTTAATGGTCTAAGAATATGGAAAGAAGATAGAACTTCTGCAGAATTGTGGATTTGAAATCTGCTGAATCTTCACCCTGAACACGGTAAGGAAACATGAGCAATGAGTATGATGGCAGCCTGGGGGCTGCAGCATAAGAAATCACAGTATGCACTCTATGTAGATCTATTTCTGTACTTATGTAGATTTAATAGTATCACAAGACACTTACATATCAATAAAATAATAATGATAACATGTAATTTTTGGTTTTTTTACTATTATAGGCATGATAGAACTGTAAGACTCAAGAAGACAGATTCTTCTTTTGCTACGTATTTCACAGAATCATAGAATGGTAAGGGTTGGAAGGGACTTTAAAGATCATCTGGTTCCAACTCCCTTGCCATGAGCAGGGACACCTTCCACCAGACCAGGTTGCTCAGAGCTCCATCCAACCTGGCCTTGAATACTTCCACGGACTGGGCAGCCACAGCTTCTCTGGACAACCTGTTCCAGTGTTTTACCACCCTTATGGTGAAGAATTTCTTCCTCATATCTAATCTAAATCTGCCCTCTTTTAGTTTACAGCCATTCTCCCTTGTCCTATCACTGCACACCCTCGTGAAAAGTCCCTCTCCATCCTTCCTGTAGGTGCCCTTCAGTACTGGAAGGCTGCTACAAGGTCACCCCGGAGCCGTCTCTTCTCCAGGCTGAACAGCCGCAACTCTCTCAGTGAGAAATTCCTTACATTTTAGAAAATATTTTGAAAGTACTCTAATTGGAAACTTCTATGGGCAGATTGGGTTTGGGGTACATTTCGTTGGACTCAATCTCCTTCTTGTGAATTTTGACCTGCTATAACAGAACTATTATACAGCACTTCATAAACACAACCTTTATCTAGCAGTTACCCAATTGGTAACTGCATGAGGTGTATTTATATATAGAAATGTATGTACTTATTTACATTTGCATTTCTGTTTTGAGCATGTCAGCAGAACAATTTTAAAAAAAATGTTTCTAAATACTTCATGGAGAATCATGTTCTTTTCCTATTGGAAATCTATTCTATGTAATTTCTTTAGTGTTATTGACTCCCTGCTTCCTCTTAAATATCTCCATGTCCCCTGCCTATGGCACAAGAAAGATATTTTAGTTTAGTTTAAAATGCATCTGTTGGCTGAAAATCTTGATTTCCAGAAATACAGCTTAAAAAAGCACTGTTGCGTGAATATTATATCGAGACCAGTTCTGTACTGCTTCAGATCCCACCTTTCAGATCCAAAAAAGAAAAAGAAAATTCTGTTGTTTATGTGGATTCATAAATAAAGCATTTTTTAATTACTTCAGAAACCATTCTGTTTAAAATCAATTGAAAGTTTAGTATACAGAGCAATGCTGCTAAACCCAGCTCTCCGAGATCAATGTATCACCATTAATCAGCACTAGATCCTATGCTCCAGAGGATGGAACATGTTTCAAGTGGCACAAGGTCTGCTGAGTAACGATGAAATTGCAGGTGGTAATAGTAACTAGATATCTTGGGACCATCCCTCCCAGTTATATAGTTAAAAGGAGAAAGGTGCAATAGAGTCATTAATCTGCACTAGCTACAGGGTCTCGCAATACCTGTTCCATTACCAGAAAGGGTTTTTTTTTTCACTGATCACCTCTAATGCTACTAGCAACAATTCATTGCACATCTCCAGATGAATTAATTATGAACATACCTTAATTGCGCTAGTCATAATAAAATCAATTGATAATCATAGACTAGTCATAATTAATTCTAAAGAAGTTTCATTTTAATTCAAAATTCATTAAGCTGACATAGATGGGCACTTTGTGTCAAGTACTTTTGCTTAATAATGAAAACAAATCCTGTGATTTTGAGCAAGACTGTCGTTTTGCCAACAGGTTATTTCAGAAATTACTGGTTTTCTTGTACTGAACATGTTGTTATTAAACAAGAAGTTGTCAATAAAAGTGGTAGACATTTAGAACTCCAAGTAGACATTTACAGGAAAAACATTCGTGATTTTGCCAGAAAAAATATATATTTGAGAGAGAAGAACAGAAAATAGAAAAAGTCGAGATTCTCTTTGGTCACACTCTACATTTAAACAGTATCCCTAACCTAAGGACAATAATTAAAGACACATAATTAATAATATTTTTTACATTAGATTTACATTATGTTACATTACTTTATGCTACATCATGTTCTGTTACTTGCTTACTGTGCCCCATAGAGCAAGACTTACTTTTTTAGGCTTGAGCCAAAAGCATAATCTTTAAACTAAGGAAACCATCAACGGACACATCTGGTTTGCTGGCAAAGGTATATTCCTTGATGGACGTGTCTGCTCACTTAAGGAGCTGCAGCAGTGAAAAACCTATTGTAAAGAGAGCTAGTAGCCAAACAAATAATTTAGCAATCAAAATATCTAAACAAGTTGAAATGTAACTCTGAACATATTTCATATTTCTGGGACTAGATAGGCAAATGTATAGATTATGTCTATTTAAAAATTAAATTGCCTGAAAAACTTCTGGAAGCTCTCTCATCAGTGATAGAGTGTTGCATTCTTTGTGGTTTAATTCCAGCAAGTAGAAGTAGCTATCTGTAAGTATTTATGGAGAATATTATTACTATTTGCTCTGGAGGCAGACTGAAAGGACAAGGATCAATTCTGTATTAATGTATTCAGACGACATCTAGTAACTACCCTTTCTTTCAATGGCAATAGAATTATCTGCTTCTGTTGAGAGTAGTATTTCTTTTAATCTTATCATGAAACTCAGCCTAAGCATGAGACTATAAACCTGGTTGCATCTGACTGTATTGTGTAGGTGAAGTTTAGGAAATCATAATGTCTTACAGAAATGCACAGATGGAAAAGTTTAAGCTTAGGCAGACGCATTCCAAGGTAGTAGATTTTGGCCAGGAAACGCCTTTTCCTGTTCCTGAGAAGTTCTGGAGGTAAAAGTGTCTTCTAAAAGTCACACTGAAAAGACAAAGAAATATGTCACTAAGCATAGTAAAATTAAAAGACATTTTCAAAAGGGGATGAAAACTGACCCTTTCCCATAAAACACTTTTTTAATTAATTTGAATCTCAATGTCAAAATTCTGGACAGTTACCACAAAATAGACAATAAACTATAAGACTTAAAACATTAACTTGTTTCTAGGTTCTTTTCTTAGAAAATATACTGGATTTACTTTGAACTTGTACATAAGTGACTAATATTCGAAGTAAAAAGTAATGGTAAATGGGAAATGAGAATGGACTGAAGACTGAAAAGTTCCAGTCAAAGATTAGTGCAGTTAGTGATTTCTCATTTCTCTTTTCCAGACTGGTAATGATTTCTCTTTTTCTGTTGCCTTAATGAGGCTCTTTGTTCACAGAATCACAGAATGGTTGAGGTTGGCAGGGATCTCTGGAGATCATCTTGTCCAAGCCCCCTGCTCAAGCAGGGCCACCTGGAACCGGCTGCCCGGGACCACGCCCAGGTCCTTTTTTAATATCTCCAAGGATGAAGACTCCACAGTCTCTCTGGGCAACCCGATACCAATGCTTGGTCACCCTCTCAATAAAAAAGCACTTCCTGGTGTTCAGGCAGACCCTCCTGTGTTTCAGTCTGTGCCCGTTGCCTCTGGCCCTGTCACTGCACACCACTGAAAAAAGCCTGGCTCCCCCTTCCTTACACCCTTCCTTCAGGTATTTGTCCCTGCAGGCTTCTCTTCTCCAGGATGAACAGTCCCAGCTCTCTCAGCCTTTCCTCATAGGAGAAGTGCTCCAGTCCCTTAATTATCTTAGTGGCCCTGCAAGGGATACTCTCCGGTATGGCTCTTGTGCTGGAGAGCCCAGAACTGGACACAGTAGTCAAAGTGCGGAGTTACTAACAGCAGTTTCATGAGATTTGACTACTTCTGCACATATAAGTGCTCCAGGAGATTATCCAATCATTGAGAAGATTCTGGCTGTCTACCACTGGTAGCTCATCCAACAGCTGCAAATTTGTACCATTCCAACATTTTCTGCTCAGAAACAAAATGGAAATGAAGCCATGGAGAAGTAGAGCTGAAGCATCCAGTGTTGGGCATGGATTACAGAAGTACTGGTACACCAGTGGCCTTGAGACCTGCCTGACCAGCACAGCAAATCTTATGTTGCCTTGTGTTGCTGAGGAAAGCTGGCTGCACAATTGGATCTGAAAACATTAATGTTGGAAAGGTCACAAAGACACTTTCAGACCCTACTACATAAACCTGAAAAATGTGGAAGTATATTGATGGAGGTAGTCAAGAAGCCTAATCCTTTAAATTGGAAAGGTTTAAATATCTTTCGTTTACTATGGCAAGGAAGCAAGGTTTTCTTCCATATTATTTGGAAAAGATGGAAAAAAAAAATCAGAAGCAATGGAAATATGGCAGGAATTGGGATCCAGTTCTTGTTCCTGCTTGCAACCATGAAAAATAATTATTTCAGAAACCTACCACTTTCTAGGCTTAAACTTTTCAAGTTTCTTCCCCCTGAAATAAAATTATAGAAAGAATTTCAACTGTTTATCTTTAGTTTTAATTATCGCTTCTTAGAAAGAAACTCCTTACAGATTTTCTCAGAGTTCCTTAACTTAAAGACTTCTTTCATCCCCAACAGATTATGAAAGATACTCTTGTTCACTCCTACACTTTATTTTGTGAATCTAGTTGCATTCTGTTAGACCCTTCATATAAGACAGATTTTCTATTCCTCTTCTCAACCTAGCAGTATCTATTGCAATTTGAACTCAGCCTTTCTTGAACATCAGGGATCAACATTTGTACTTGATATAGTAATTATCAGAAATAGACAGGCCTGAAACTGGAATGATGGAATAAGAAATTCTGAATTAAGCTTTTAATATAGATATAAGAGTAGATCAATTATTCTGAAAGAATCTGAGGCGCCAGCTTTACAGAGAGTGAATTGTGTTATTAGTGGTTTTCAGCTATAGACAGTGTATGGAAAAACTGTGACTAAGACCGAAGTAATTAGTGAGAGACAAGTTAGATGGCAGACTGGTATCAAAGGAAGATCATGGGTGTAATAAAGTCACCTTCCATAGGTTTAATAGTTTGTAAATGTATCGCATGATCATAGAATGGTGAGAGCATCAGCACAGGATGGCACAAAAACTGTCAATAGCTCTAATGTGCTCGGCACAGGTGCTGTTCAGTTGCATATTGTTAAAGTAAAAAAAGGATAGTTAAAACTATTTAACTTTTTGACATTCAAGCTGTTAAAGATGATTAAATGTAATGTAGCAGTAGCTATAGGGCATGTAAAGATCATAAAAAGATGAAAGAGACATGGCGTGATAACCCAACAGTGCATCAGCAGTAGTGGCAGAACAGTAATAGTCTACATATTCTTCATACAGCTCCCTTGCTGCTCAAAATCCTCTCTGTCATGGACTAGATTAATGAAACTGAGAAGAACTGTAAAAAGGTAGCACTTTGCTGCTAAAAACTGGTAACTATCTAATCTTTCCTTGACGCTAATGCTACCTTTTCCACTGTAAATTCTTTCCTAGAAGAATTCTTCATTTTCTGTGTATCTAGAGACCTTGATTGTTATAAATTACTTGTGCTGTATACCTGGTAATTTCATTTAATCCTAGCTACTTATTCATCTGCCAGCTGACACAGAAACCACCGCCACCACCCCAGAAACACTGCAAAACAAAACCCAAAGAAAACCACGGAAAGGAAAAGGCACAGGGCTGGATTCTGACAGTTTTCTTCCTTCCCACTGGAAAGATGCAGCCTGTTTTGGTGAAATGGTTTGAATTTTCTGGATGTTTATTTCTTCCTTAGCATTTATATTTACATGAAAACAATATGTTCCTGTTGGATTGCTTGACAATAGTCAATAGTTTCAAAAACTCTAATGTTTGAAAATAATTTGTTCACGAAAGTTTAGTGGATGACATATATGAATTTCATAGATTTCTCCAGAATTAACAAGATCATCTTTAAACATTATTAATTCCAATATGCTGTTCTCATAAACAAGAACTATTTCATAAATCTGTTAAATGTCCTGTAATACTTCCTGAAAATCTATATAGGTTCATGGACTCTGACAGGAGCAGTCCTTTTGTAACAGTGGAATTACTAGTATAAAGGCACTCAAGAAGCGAAGTTTTGCAGTACTGGCCATAAATTCTTGTAATACTAAATCTCGCTAAATACAGCAGGCATTTAAGGGATTGACCTTAAGAATAAAAATAGAGAACCAGAATTCTCTTCCACAAAGAACTGAATGTCAGCATTTTGTTTTCACTTAATTCTCTCCAGAGTCAGCATCTTTTCTAGCATTTTTTTTCTATGGAGATCATATCTGTTAGAAGTTTCTTCATTGCATGTGCTCTGTCCAACCTCCTCTATCCCAGTATTTGACTTACCTATAAAAGCTCTGTTTACATAAGTATTTTCTTAGGGAAATAATTTTGTTTGTTCCTTATTAGGACTCAGCTGTATTGTAAATCACTGTCAACCTCAGCAAAAGATACGGCATTGTGATTTGGAGACAGGCCCTATTGAAGCTCTGAGGGGACTGTGGTCTTCTAGATAGTTGGTCTGTGAGCCCTTGCCACATCTTCTTTCCTCCAGAATATCTTTATTTTTTCAGCACCTAATGGTACTACGTACAAAAGTCTTCATTTTTTCAAGAAAGTGTAAGCACTGCATTACCTTGCTGCTACTGAAGCAAGAGACTGTCTTGTAGTTTCTGACTCTCTACGCAGTTTAGCATGATAAACATAAATTACTGAATGTCATTCAGATTTTAGACACAACGAATTTTTCAGGTTCACAAATACATAGTAAATACATTCCCAAAAGGTGTTCTCAGAATTTCTTCTCAAAGGGAAGGGTCACTAAGACAAATTCTCCATTGCAATGGATAACTGACTCTCTGCCTGTGCTTTTCAGTTTTGAGACTGATAGAAACATCTACACAGAGAGAAAGAAAAGAGTGTTGAAGGAATATAGCAACATAGGAACAAGGAAATGAAAACAGTAGCATGATACTTTGCACAATGACACACTGCATAGGGATAAATACTTGTACAAAATTTAAGAGTATTCCCCTGGAGAAAAATACCAAGTTATGTTATAGGAAAACTATTATTTCTCTCAATTTTTTGTTTCAGAAATCTATTACCCAGTACCACTTCTTTGCTGTAGCTAAAACAACAGGGAACAGTTCTGAGAAGTGGAAATGTATGAAACCATTAAAGGAAGACGGCCAAAGCATCCGGTCAGACAAGCCTTCTGACCGAGTCATGTCAGCCAATAGTGATACAAAGGGTAAGTTACCTGAAAATCACAGAATTTATGCTAAAACCACTGTGTATAAATAGCAAATGCATTTTAGATTCCAGACCTAAATGTGTACATAACCATACAACTGTAAACATAAAAATGTACTTTCAAACTCAGAGTGGTTATTGATGTTTGCTTTTTATGAGAAATTAAATTTTCTGCAAATGTTTAAATGTGTGTTGTACATGTTTAATTAGGTGAGTTTTACAGCTCCTGGCTGAAATTTCTGGATAAGAAAGAGCAGCACAACAGCATCATATTTTAGCACCTGAAATGCAGGAAATCCCAGTTTAGGTCTTTGTTCCAAATCCTGTAAACAGGGCACTCTTTCACACTTGAGGAAAGTGTTCTTCTCCAATAGCTTACTACAGAATAGATTATGGCTTTGACGGGGTTAAAGGGTACAAATATTTTGGAAAGAGTTTGGGTTTCACTTCACATTAAAAAAATGTGAGTGGAAGTTTCCCATAAAAAAAAAGTGTTGGGTATTTTTCTCCAAAAACACCTCATCTTTTTTTCCAGCCAGTATTATTTCTAACTGAGAAGAAATGAGTTTTGAAATACAAGTGAGGGCAAGGTGCACATGCATGATTCTAAGAGTATACTAATCATTATTCATGCAAGTGAAGTTGTCATAATTACTTTCAGACTTGATTAATGTTCCTAGAAATCCATCTTTTGATATGGAAAAGGGTGGGAGGTTCATTAGTATTTAGTCCATTCCTAATACTAAGCTGTAGGAGTGCTTTGGGGACAGCACAAAATCCTTTCAATGCACCATGATTAAAATATTATTGCAGAAGCACAATACATGACTAGTTCTATATTTAAGGTTGAGATGTGTTTTATGCTCAAGAAAGTGTACAAGGACTTTCTTAAGTAAGTTATGAAAAAAGCA
>Ga0065711_1039977_pt1 | contig 17342 bp, 10 predicted proteins | sample Hoacrofraction12_FD_59098 | JGI IMG/M metagenome (GOLD analysis project Ga0065711, IMG submission 59098) | Hoatzin crop microbial communities from Cojedes, Venezuela - Epithelial fraction 12 v2 (version 2) | ecosystem: Host-associated > Birds > Digestive system > Esophagus > Crop | place... | reverse complement strand
CGAAATCATGACGCGTCACATACCAAATTGTGACAAATTTACCGGATTTGACACCAGGTGGACGGGCCACCTTTACTTAACTCGGAAAAGGGACATGTATCATGTATATATGTTCGATAACTAGCCTGTTCACCACAAACCGGCTCCTCTTCGGGAGTCATTTTCCAGTTGTCCCATCACAGGATAAGAAGAACTAAACAAGCTAGAACTGGCTTACCAATTCACAAATATAGAAAAAGGAAGACAATTAATCTCTTTCTACTGTTCTTAACCTCTCGACCCACCCAGACAGTTTCTCAAATCAAAGCACTCAAACTGAAAAGTATCAATCAAAAAGAGAGGAGAGAATCCAAAATAAAGGTGAACCCACATGTCTTCTTTTGGTTGGACCACAAAAAGCTACAACATTTTTCCTTACAAGAACACACAACCAACCTGTTACGTTAGCATTGAACAGTCTCTCAAGAGCAATCTCATCAGTGTAGGATCCACTAAGTTATGTTAAGGCATTTCTTTTCCTTTATGAAATGCTAGAGGAAGATAATATATGATATTAAACCAGTCTCCCCCAGTGTTTTTCAAAGAGGTCTTTCTTTTACACACAAGGCAAGTGTGGCACACAGGCTAAGACGCAATAAAGTCTCAGTTGGTGAGGGGTCCTGTTTCCCTCTCCTTATTGCTGTGTACCTCCTCTTTGCATTAAGAGGAGCACACAACCGAAAAGCAATGTAACATCTCCCTCAGTATCAAGCCTTGGGAGGCAGAAGGTGGGTTTTGGGTCATGGGCAGAGGTACAATGAAAGCCCATTTACCAGTAGTAGAGCAGGAGGAAGCAGCTTGGCAGGGTGACGGTGAGCTGCAGCCACCGCCAGTGAGAGATGGCGTAAGCAACGGCATCAAAGACCAGGAGCCCAACGGAGAAGGCCATCTGGTAGAGGATGCCCACCGTCCTCCGGTACTTCGGACCGACAACTTCCGTCACTGCAAACACACACAGACACAGGTGAGTGACAGCTCGGCCACGACTTTTCAGCACAGTGGTAACCTGCTCTGCGGGGACGCTGGAAGACAAATGCAGCCTTAGCACCCTGAAGAAACCATCTTGGTAACCCTGGGCTTCCTAGCATAACGCCTCCAAACAAAAATCCCCTGGTGTTTGCAGAGGAAGGTTTGCTTTTCTGTCACCCAAACTCTCAGCAGAGGAGAAAACACTGCTCCTGCTCTTAGGCTGGCCTAAGGCTTCCAGTACCGTCTTCTGTCGTGGCAGTCTCCGAGTAAATCAAACATTCCTCAAAGTAGACAGATGAATTTTGTTGTAAAACCTAATGCCAGCCTACATAATGTCTCCAACCCAATAACAAAGGGGAATACTTTGTTTTCTAAGTAAGTGCACCTTTTCAGCCTGCATCTCACTCCAAGTGTACAAGAAATGTTTTTCTACCACAGTCTGCAGCTTCCCAGTCAGCATGGCTGGCTTCACGAGACACCTGCACTCTGCAACTGCGCCTCACAAGGTTGCCCCACCGGTAAAGTCTTATTAATACAGAGCTAAAAGTAACTATTCCAGCAGGCAGGCACAAGCACACTCAAAATTTTGCATCTGGCGGCGTGATTTCAAGAAAGCAAACCGATTCAAAAAAGAGCAGCAAGCAGTTGTTTAGCAGCTGAAGGAAATGCTGTGTTTTGGAGCCATGAATTAGCTAACACTGCTTGACCAAAAGATGCACAAAGACATCTCCACGGGCTCTGCAGGACTGAGCCAAAAGCAGCTGAAGGGTAGACAAGTGTCCCAGGGAGCACAGTAACAAGGTTGCTCTGTCCTTGTACCCTTTCCTGAGCATTCAATATTGGCCACCTTATAGACAGGATACAAGTTTCAATAGGCTTTGAGGCTGATTCTGGGTTACTTCTCTCCCATGACAGAATTTCAAGGAGAATCCAGAATTAACAAGGTATAGTTGAGGGGAAAATACCGGGATAAGGTAAGTCATTGTTTTGAAAGGGATTTTATGCTCTATAATGGCATAAAGTTCCCCAGAAGAGGTGATGAAGATTTCCTCTCTGCCAGGAAAAGACTTAAGAGGCCAAGCAAGCATTCAGAATATGCACAGGGAGGAATAATCATGTCTTGACAGAAGACAATCTGAACTGCGGCCTAGATGTTTTTATTTTATTTATATCAAACATCTGGATAACTGCACTAACAAGATGCTCCCACTAAACAGTTTAGAGTGTTGATGTGTACATTTGTACCACCTTCTCAGTTAACTGGATCACTCGGAGCTATCTGGTAGAGGCACCTGCCATCCTAGTGCAGATAAGGCTCTATTGGGCAGCATTTAAATTTCTTACTTGTCACTTCAATGATTCCTTGGTGCTGGGTTTTTTGGTTTTTTGTTTTGTTTTTTTTTTTTTTGACAAGAACCTGAACTCCACACCAGAAATGTCAGAGAAATCCCAGGCATCTCAACAACGCACCCGAAAGTGGTCCTGAGCTGGCCCCAAGCCCTCTGCCATGCAGCCGTGCCTTGCTGCCGGACATGATCAGCGCTGGGAGAAGCATCAGCACAGCCCAGCTCCTCCTCACATTGCTTTGCAGTTCCCCGGGCTGGCCTCCACTCAGACAAGTGCGTAGATACCCAACAGCTTGTCTTTTTCTCCGCAAGCACATGCTATTCTTCGGTTATTTTTAGGCTGTAAAGCCTCTTTTTGCACTTTAATGCTCTTTGTGTCATAAAAATGCCTCCAATTTTCCCTACCCTCTGCTTCCTTCTTTAATGGCCTCCTCTGTCATCACCCTATCTGCAACTGGGCTGGAGAGGCTGCGGTCTGCCCGGGGCTGTCGCCTTTCCCAGTCGGTGCCCGAGGGCAGGCAGGGGACCCCAGGGGGTCAGATCTGCAAAGGGGAGATGCACCAAAGGGGAAAGCCTGTCTTGAGGTAACAGCCCTGATATACCACCGCTTGCTTGAGCTTCGAAGGCTACTGTTGCTTCTCCCTAATGACAGTGCTTCAAAAAATCCTGCGAAGTCAAAGAGGGAGAAAACTCCTTGATATCAGCTTGCAGATATGATTTTTGAAATACATGGGAAGTGTTTTTTAAATAGCTTTTGATCGAGGATATTTATTTTTCTTCGTCTTCTGATGCCAGCCTCACTCTTGGGAAAAAGGTCTGAACTCACCCAGGATGTAGCCTGCCATCCAGCAGCCCTTGCTGACCAGCCCTTGCAAGAAGCGGAGGATGACTATCCACAGGTAGGTGGGCACAAAGACCAGAAGGATTCCACAGACGATGTTTGCAAGAATTGTAGTTAAGAGGCAAAATTTACGGCCAAACCTGGATTGGAAGATAATACAAGTAAAGCAAAACGCTAGTCATGAAAGCACAGGCATTTTAAAGTAGCAAGAGCTTTGTGCATCTTTGGAAAAAAATCCAACTTTGCTCTACAAAGGATAGATGCATACTGACTTTTTTTCTTAGCGCATTAATCCCTTCTCTGCTTTTCAATTCCCTGAAAATATACTGTGCCAATTGCTCTGCAATTCTACAAAGGCTTTCAGGCTTCTCAGAGGAAAAGGAAAATTTCCCAAGTTAAAGAGCAGGAATAGCCCCATATTTACATATATTTGGGCTGTGACTGTTATTGCTGAATTTCACAGTAGGAAGCTTAGTAATTTGTTTTTCATAACGGAGTGAAAAATAAGTATGGGTTAATATTATGATTCTAATATGTCTGCATGCACTGGGGTAACAGATTTATATACCCCAATATTAAGGACCCAAAAATTTGTCTTGCTGTGAGTGGGCTACATTTTGCAGCCGGAGCAGCTCAGAGCCCGCTGTACTAACAGTCTCTGGGCAGGAGGGGAACAAGGGGAAAAAGGGGCTTTCAAACATCGGTATTTGTTTCTTTTTAACTCTGGCCACCTAGACAAGGGTGGCTGTCTCTGCTGGCTCTGAACAGGGGCCCTAAAGATGCCAGAACACAGGAATTTCTAAACCAGCGCTCCTGCTGTATCTGTCTGGCAATCTCTGCGGCTACCATTTCAAAGTTTCTCCAAAGGAAGCAGGATATTGCCAAGCTCCAAACCAGCGTTTCCTGGCCTTGGTTAACAACCCCAGGCTCTGGTGTGGCACAGGAGGGAGTTTGGGGCGTACAGTCCTAAAATAATCCTTGAGGGCTCTGCAGGGTCCACAGAGTAGGAGAGACTTGTGCAAACCACCAGATACGACCTAAGAGGTGGAGTACTTGCTCCTATGACTGTGACTGAACATCCAGGTGGTTGACCTGATTTTGAGAAGAGCAGAGATGATATCAGTTGCACAACATTTCTCTGCTTTTACCTAAGGTTAGCTGCTAAACACTGATAAGGGAGGTCAGAGTGTTTTACTGTTGGCCCACACATACCTGTCTGCTATGTAGCCAACATTTATGGATCCAATAAGAAACCCAGCATTCACAGAAGATTGAAACACGTCCAGCTTCCAGGAGTCCTCACACACCAGGTTAAACTAAAAGAGCAACCACAGTTCAAAGCAAGAGTGAAATGAGGAGCTGGCTCACATCCACAAGTTTCTTTTGCTTCAGTTAAAGATTTCATTTCCTTTCTGGGTCAATCACCATTGTATCAGCACCCAGAAACTCTATCGACTTAATTAAGAGTCCAACATTAAAAACAGGATCAAGCCCTTCAGCATTTTCATGGTATTTCCCACTCATGTCTCATCTCTCATTACTGGAAAGAACGTAATTCAGTTATTACCTGTCAAGACGGGGACCCTAATTTATGTTAGGCCTTGTTCATCAAATCAGCATGGGCCTGATGATCACTCTGGGCTACTCAGACAACTATTTTTGTGGTTAATGGTGAACATTTCTAAGCAGTTCTGGTTGCCTCCCACCCTCGCATGCCACAATAGACCCTGCAGACCCCGCAGGACTAATGGTGATGCCTTCTCCAAGGGCATCCTAGATGCTTGCAGAAGACTGCCTCATCCCGCTTGCTGTGGAGCACCAGCTCCCTGAAGGAAGGTGGGAGGAGGTATTTGCATCACCCCTGAGGCCACAGCATTTTCTCTCTGCTCTCGCTTTTTGCTCAGCTAAATTGTTCCACAGCCTAACATGTCTGGACACCAAGTACTTTGTATCCAGGGCCAAGTTCATACCACATGGGTATGCGCATATATTTGCCATCCAGCCTTGGTTCTCTTATCCTACTTAAGTAGAAATACATAACTTATTCTCCAGTAGCTTTTATTTCAAAAAGCTGTCCTAACATGACTGAGAATCCCTTCCCATCCATTGGTAGCTGGGTTTATGCAGAGCTATGCATCCTTAATCAACATAAAGCCAGACATTCTTCCTGATGCCCTGTGGGACTGCCCATGAAGATATTCTTCCATGTGCGTATTTTTTCTTCAAGCAAAGTAACAGGCTTCACTCAGTGCTATTCTTTCCCTTGCTTAGCTGCCAGAGCAGGGGACAGCATAACAGAGCCCAAGAGCCTTCACAGAAAAAGTCGCATCCAGAAGCAAAATGCACTGCCAAAACGCACGCAGAGGCATGTGACATTCCTGGTTATGCCGTGAAGGAAGCGGCCCGTAGGCCTCGCCTCGCACCCCCTTCAGAAGAAAAGCGAAGATGACCGATGTGAGACCATGACTGCACGAATCCACACAGGCTGCACGTTTTCACCTTCCCACAATCTGAAGAGATTGTGGTGGGGGCATCTGGACCACAGCATCTGCTCGAGCCTTTTGCAGTGAGATGAGCCCGCTGTGCTGCTGGGGTCACCCTCCGCTTGGGGTGCCTCACCTTCCTCACTTTAATACCACACAATCCATACTTGGTTGAAAGAAGTACACCTACAGTACACCACCTAAAATCTAGCTCCAACCACTTACAAAACGATAAATGCTGAAGTTGCTGGAGCACAGAATTTATGTGGGGGAAAGAATTCTGACTTCTGCCATCTCTAAAAATTTGGTGGAACTTTCTGTGACGAAATTGTTTCTCATCCCAGATACTGGCTTATTTTTAAATCTAAAGCACCTAAAACCCTAAAGTACTTTAAGTCACTTAAGGACCATTTTCAGTTTATTCACACCTCCCAGACACAAAACTGCTTTTCTGCAGTTTATTCCTGACTTACACCGTTTAACTGTGGGAAGAAATTACCTTTCCCCCCACCCCCCTTGCCATTCAATCACATTTTAAACCAACTTTAAAAGACTTTGTTCATTAAAAATGGGAAGAAGCCAAGACCTTTGTGTCTGGATGCATATCCCAGGAAGACCAGGAGGTCTGCACAGCATCCCCGCTTGGGGACCAGCTGCTTTTGTTCACAACGCTGCTGTTTACACACCGCCGCCAATCACACCTCTCATGTGACGGCAGTTCCATACTGAACAGGACTTTATCTGGCTAGGAGTTTATTTGCTGAAATATGCTTTGCTCCCCAGCTGGAGATATAAGCCTCCTGAGCAGCCAAGGCAATGCTTCATAGCAAGGACAGAGGGAAGACGGGTTGCAAAGCACCCGGCGCAAGTTCGTGTTGAGAGAGGATCCCTCTCCCAGGTAAGCAGGCATCTTCCTAACACAGCCAAGGCTACGCCAACCCTCTCCCACATCCCTCAGCTTGTCTGCAACAGAGAGGACATTTGTTTTTACCTCAGTCACGAGAGAGGTCCGAGGGGAGTCGTAGACCCAGCCATCCTGACAGGTACCAAGGGGGATGTTGCTCTGGTTGCTCACGAGGCTGCCGAGGGGGTCGGTGCAGCTGACGCCTGTCGCGTTCCAGTCCACCTCGTACCTCCTGCAGCGGCTACCAAAACCAGCCCCATGGCCACCCCACTCGGGAACGGTGTGATTCAGCTGCTCCTCCAGGCTCCAGCCACAGCGCTGGCTCAGCTCGGCCACCCCGGGGCTGAAGCAGCGGTGCTCGGGGGTGAACCCGAAGAAGACGACACCCACGTAGACTGGGGTGAAGGCAGCAGAAAGCAAACACAGGACAAAGAAGGTTTGCTTCTGGAACTTGTCAAATTCTCCAACATCCTCCAAAATGTCATCTAGGGTTAGCATTTTGTCATCAAAGCCACCCCAAAAACCTCATCTAGTTCTTCTCTGCAGCACTGATATACTTAGTTGGCAGCAAAGCTATTTAAGTAACAAAGACATTTGACCAAAAGTCAAGACTAACTTCATAAATTATTAAACTACATGTTGCAAGCTTTATTTTTTCAGGTTTCATTTGAAATCAGACCTTAATTCACCCAGGGAGAATTTGCATTTAATCCCTAACCAGAGCACATGTTCCTTTTCTCCAGAAGAGCCGTTAAGAGCCACAGCACTTCAGTGTGTTGTGTTTTTTTTTTTTGTTAGCCAAACCAGGTCTTCAAAGAAGAGGCATTTTAAGGAGCAAGGGTAGATAGAAAATTCCACCAACATGCAGGCAAATTAAATGTTTACTGTAGCAGCTGCCAGGCTCTGCATTTGAACAAGGCTTATCAGCTGGGTTCTATAAAGAGTAGGTAAGTACACAGTGGAACAGAAGTGTCCCTACATCGAGCCACGTAATGGTAACGGAACTGCTTTCCCACAAAATCCAGTATCGTCTATGTCTCACCCCTGCAGCCACCCTCACTTTCCACACTCCTCCATTTCCAAGGAAAACCGCTCCCACCTAAATAAGGCAACACCAGTTTTCACTTGACCATATTTTTGCAGTGATACAAAAGATAAAAAGCATTCACTAAGGAATTACGCACTGGGTATAGCTTTAGGAAGCCATAACATAAAATACTTATGGCCAAACCATCTATTTCTTACTGTAGAAGACCTGTAAGACTTTAGGTAGAATTCACTGCGGGGCACCCACACAAAAATCCAGTCGTATCACGCTCCAGTGATCGTAGAATTATTAAGGTTAGAAAAGACCTCTAAGATCATTAAGTCCAACCATCCGCCCATCACCACCAGGCCTGCTAAACCATGTCCCAAAGTGCCACATCTACACACTTTTTGAACACCTCCAGGGATGGTGGTTCAACCACCTTCCTGGGCAGCCTGTTCCAATGCCTGACCACTCTTTCAGTAAAGAAATTTTTCCTAATATCCAATCTAAACCTCCCCAGATGCAACTTGAGGTCATTGCCTCTCGTCCTATCACTAGTTACTTGGGAGAAGAGACCAACACCCGCCTCACTACAACCTCCTTTCAGGTAGTTGTAGAGAGCAAGAAGGTCCCCCCTCAGTCTCCTCTGCTCCAGACTAAACAGCCCCAGCTCCCTCAGCCGCTCCTTGTAAGACTTGTTCTCCAGACCCCTCACCAGCCTCGTTGCTCTTCTCTGGACACGCTCCAGCACCTCATTGTCCTTCTTGGAGGGAGGTGCCCAAAGCTGAACACAGTACTCGAGGTGTGGCCTCACCAGTGCCGAGTACAGGGGCACGATCACCTCCCTGCTCCTGCTGGCCACACTGTTCCTGATACAAGCCAGGATGCCATTGGCCACCTTGGCACACTGCTGGCTCATGTTCAGCCGGCTGTCGACCAGCACCCCAGGGTCCTTTTCCGCATGATACTTCACACTGTCTAAAGACAGACACTTGCTACTCCCAACACCTTTTGCTGACAACAGCTGCTTTCATGACAAAGAAAAGCATAAGTGAAGGTAACATTTTAAAGACAGAAAAAGTAGAAAAATGGTCTGGAAAGTGACTTGTACTGTTTAGGCAACCAGGCAAAAAAATTCAAGACCTCCTCACAATACACTCCAGCTTAGAAGGCCACTCTGGCCCCGGGACAGAAACCAAACCAGTTCTTCACCACGTGTCACTGCCCAATTCAGTTAGTGGCCTAACCAGCCATGAAAGCTGCTTCATGGACCAGCGCTCAGATTACTCCCTGCATCATCTAGATGCAGCCCCCTCCCCTCCGAAGGCGGGCACAGCTGGAGCAAGGCAAGAAGAACTCTCCTGCAGCCACTTCCATCCCACACCAGACCAGACCCTCACCTCCCTGGCTGCAGGGGCCCCATGCGGAGCTGGGGAGGGGGATAGGGACACAGGAGGGCACTGCAGCCACCATGCTCTCAGCCGGCCCCTGCAGCCTCCCTCAGCAGGAGGACGCAAGCAGCCAGCTGAGCCCAAGGGAACTGAAATCAAAGCCTGCCTGGGAAGCGAGCGAGACATAAAGCATTAGTCTGTATCTTAAAAACACATCCAAATACGATCACATTCTGTCCCAGGGGTTTTGTTTAACCAGTTGGTAACGATGCGTGTAAGTTCCACACAAACTGAAAATGTTAAATGCAGACTGGACCTTTCCCCCCTCCGATTTCCCAGCCCCTCTCCACCGTCCAGACAGGGGTTGGGTGGCACTGTGCCATGTGGGTGGGTGTCTTAGAGGCTCACTTCCCAGGGAGTCGTGCTGTTGACTGGCAGCGTTTCTGCTCCTGGCCCAGCCATTTGCAGGTACTCATCTGGTCCCTGTTGTTCTCGAAACACCTCCCTCTCCGTGGTTAAGCAGGGTATTCTACTGGAAGATTAGTCTGGTGAAGCAAGCCACACATCCAGTTCTGAACAAGGTAAGATTCAGTCAGCCTACCTACAAGTGCCTAGATAAAAAGCGGCCAATAGTTCCAAGACTAGGCACTGGTGTCACTCACCACTGTTAGAAATATATCATTGATATTGCTCAGATAAGCAGCCCCAGGCAGAGGACCTCTGTTCTACCTAAGCCTTGTTACGCACAGTCACCATGAAGAGGCCATGCGGTGTTACGCCTTAACCCACGGGAAGTCACTCCATGCAGCGGTTCACGGACCAAACAACTCCAAGACGCCAGCCTTGAAGACTTCAGGAAGGGAAGCAGCATTCTTCAACATCCCTTGAGAGAACTGCTGCAATTCAAAACAAACTGTCAGGCCCCTCATTCCTACAAATTAACCTAATGCTAAATATGAAAAATGCTGCTTTTAAGTATGACAAGATGCAGCTTTAGCCAAACTGATTTACAGCTTCACTGGTAACAATACAAGAGGAAGAAAACCCACGTCTGATAAAAGAAAGAACACACCACTGGGGCTTACCTACATATTCTCATCTTTGTCATCAAACACCAGTTCTCATTTTGAGTGATGCAATTAAGATATTAGCTATCACAGCTACGAAGGGCACCACCAGGCTGATGAGCAGCATTACAGACTAGTGTAAGAAAGATCCCAGACTTGAGATGTGGGATTTGGAATACCCACTTCATATCTTTTATTGAAATTGCTGAATACTTTATATTACACTATTTTGATTCAAAATGGAATTTTTATAAAAAGAAACCATTGTTGAAACTGAGTAAGCCAGCCAAAAGGAACAATGAAAAGTTTCAAAAAATTCTGACCAACGCATGTACTAGTACGATGCTTTGAACCCTATCATTGCACATAATTTAATTTAGGAAACACCTGGAGGAGAGCAAAACTTCTAGAGGAAATTTGACTCACGTTCATTGCCAGCAACATTTCAAATCAATGACCATGGCCAGGACCATAGCACAAGAGCTAGAACTTGGGCTGTCAGAAAACATTGTCCCAAACTTTTTTTCTTGTAATTAATATCAGAGAGAGGTACTGTGCCAACTAGGGCTCCTCTAGTTGTTGAGCTTTTCTTGGTGATGACAAACTGGGCAGTGCAGATTGCATTAGAGCAATTCTGCCCCTATGTCCTTGAAAACACTGGTTCTCTGTGTAGTCAGCTTAGTCCAGCCATAATCTAGGAAGAAAAAATTCTTTGGGTGCATGTCAGCTGCTTAGGCAAATACTGATGAAGTCAGTCATACGACCAATACCAAAAAAAAAATATCATGCAAAGAACAGCAACCATTTCAGGCTAAAGCTATACAGAGTTGTACCTTTCAGTCAATACCTTTGAACCAATGATCTGTTTAAATTAGAATGGATATTCAAATTTACAGGATAAATTAGACCAGTTCCAAAATTTACAGCAGATCATCCCAACACACAAAAATTATATTTTTCCTTGTTTTACAATGGGTGAACCCATAGAATAATACCCTGCCGGCAGGAAGAACATGTTTCTATTAAGCAAACCTGAGTAGCGAGGATCAATAAATACAAGGAGTTAAAATGCTAGTAGTCAGATAACTTGAGTCTCAGGAGCCAGGGACTTCATTCAGCCTTAATCCTTTCCTTTCAAAGGTTTCTCTTTTCTAAGCACACATTTAACATCTATGCTGAAGCTTAAAATAAAGTGTCCTGGCTAGAGAGAGTCAACATAACTCAGCCAACTGGATGTCAGAAATCCAGTCATTACTGAACAGATCATTGTAAACAACCAAGAAATCTTTCTCTTCTTCCCTTTTCAATGGTTTCGTGTTAAAGGCAAAATTCAGAAAAAAACTTTCAGGCTGAAGTCCTCATATTTGGTTGGAAATGTTGTTCTGTTATATATAATCTCTCTCTATATATTTGATTAGGCACAAGAGGGGTTATTAAACATTCAACAAGTCCTCATCACTATCATCATGAAACGATACTCTATTTGTAGAGTTCTGTGCATGCTGCTGGCTTGGCTTGGCTTTTGCTTTCCTTTCCTTTCCCCCATTCAGCAAATAAGCTTTGTCATCACTTCCAAGACCGGGTGGCTTCTTTTGTGGGTGCTTGCTCTTGTCTAGTCCTCTTCCTGTCTGAATCTTTACATCTGGAATGGTTAACACTTCATCTTCACTGTCCAGGTCATCCACATGGAGAGAGGTAAAGGCTTCAGACGTAACAGACTTGGTAGTAATGTGACCATTTTCCTGCCCTCCTTTTGCTGCTCTTTGATGTGGTGCTGCGACTTCCTCCATAAGCCATTCTGTTTCATTCTCATTAGCTTCTTCCTCACTGTTTATCTGCAAGAAAACAAAAAAGCAAGGGGAGACTGCATATACCACTCTAGACTCTGCCACACACTGATCTATCTCCCCAGCTGTCAGACCCCGCACCACACATGGCCTTGAGTTTAACTTGGTCGTAAGATAGTAATACTGCAATAGCATGCTGTTACTACTGCTTTTCACTATACTTGAAACAGACTACTTTCTCTTCCTGTACATTTGTACGCTATTTGGCTATTTATGGACTGCTTTTCGTTTACTCAACTCTATCTTCCTTACCCATTTCACAACATAAATGTAGATATTTCAGCTATGTGGCTTTCCTGAAGTCACATAGTACGGTTCCCACGCACTGAAGGAATTAAGGGGGTTTATTTATTTCTGAATAAAAGCCTCATATTAAGAAAACCTGACAAAAAACAAAACCTTCGATTTTGCCACTGTATTACCTTTGTGTATTTGTAGGAAACACCGGATGTTCTTCTGCAGCAGCTTGTTATCTTGTTTATTACAATTTCCCTAAAGAAGGGGAAGAATACTGCATTAGGGAGATTGTACCCCCCTTATTAGCCCTCGCTTTTCTTCACTGGATTTTCACCATCAACATAAAGCATTTCACCAAGCAAGCTGCAAGCTATCGCATAGTGACACTTGACCCTGAACCACTCTACCAATATTCAGTCCACGATGATGTACATCTTCCCCCGTACCACAGCTTCAGGATGACTGTTCTGAAACACCCCTGGCCTTTATTTCTAAGTGAAAAAACCCCAAACTTGTCTGGAAAGCAGGCAATCAGCAGGACTTGCACTTGTTCCTTGTTGCTGTTGTATGGTTCCAGCTTGACACGATGAAAGGAGAGGGATATCAAATACTAACAATATTATCATGTTGTTTTATCCTCCTTAATTAGCAGTTGTCAACAACAGAGACTAGCCCAATTCAATTGTGTACTCCAGCCCTCTTTACATGGAACTTCAGACAGTAATGGGGAATTTAAAAAAATACAGCGGTTTGAACTTAAAAAAAGTCTTTAAAGTTCACGACTTCCCTTTACTGAGGAAACCAAGTCCTACCAACAAAACTTCTAAAGCCTCCCAACCAGTTCTTACCTCCTCTCTTTTTTGTAGAACAGCAAGATTATTAGGCACGCAGTGAGAACAACCAGGAGGACACTCAGCACAGCACCAACAGCCTGACTTCTCCTTGAAAGGCCTTTATGTACTTGGGCCTCCTGATCAGTCTGGTGCTCATTGTTTGATCTAACAACATAAATTGGGAAGAACAGGATGAGTAAGATCTATTGCCCAGTTGCATCAAACTGGATTAGAAACAGCAGATTCAAAGAAACTAAACACGCCATACCATCCTCTCAGTCCTACCTAACAGCTATATGGAACTGAGTTTTGGGGGATTTCATTCTAAGTAAAAGTCACTGAAAAAATACGTGTGTGTACTGTGCCTGCATCCTGGTAGGCTTTCAAACAGTTCATAAAACTGATTACAGTCAAGTCTGCAGGGCATGATTAGGCACTCTAGAGCTTACACAGCAGCAGCAGCTATCCACACAAAGCCGCAATTTCAGAACCAATCCTGCACCTGAGCAAGCTGCAAAAGCCACAGCAATTATTTACCTTCCAGTTGACTACAGTACTACATAGACCAAACTCCTTCAACAGCTAATTGCTTGCTTAAACCAGAAGAAACAGTTTTCCTATTTTCAAGCTAGCAGACAGAAAGTGAACAATCCTAGAAGCAGTCACTCCACTGTTTGCAGTGAGGCTGCCTACATGCCAAGAATGCCAGTAAGCACTTAGATACAGCCACTCTGCTTTTAACGCTGTCACCTCATTACTCCTTTTTGGATCTACAGAATAAGCTGATCTCAAGTTCATTACAGAAATACCTCATTATTTCTAAGACCTGTAATGATTTTCATTCCAGCCTAAAGAAGTGGGCAGATAGAGAGGAAGGCCAGTCTTTGCTGTGGCTTTAAAGTTTTCCAGACAGTAAGGCAAGGAGGACCCAAATACTGAGTCATGTTACTCCTCTCAGTAACATTAAACTGCATGCTCTGTCAGCTTCAGTAGCTTTTACTTAGTGAGACGAATATAAATTCCACCATGCCTCTCCATTTCCCATGCAAACAAGCAGCTTTAGGTCCAGATCAACTAGACAACCTTTTATTTAGTGGTCATGTGCCACACGTTACATACAGGAACACCAATTCCATCTATCCATGAGCCTACTGCTTTTTTAGCTTTGCCTTTTCTCAAACCACTGTGATGAACAAGAAAGCCTTTAGCAGAGAAGCGCTGACAAGAGCCGCTTTCAGAAAATGGTTAACTACTCACATTAATGGACACACAGCAGAAGTGTACCAGGTAAATAAATACTGGCAATCTGCTGTCTCATGAAGGAATTCAGGGATGCCTTCCTTTACTTGTGGACTGCAGTGGAAGAATACAGTTGAAGACACAAACTTTGATTTATCTTTACCACATCTGGATTCTGATGAAAATATGACATCCAAGTCATCATCTAGAATGAGAAGAAAATCTTACCATTTACTACTTCCTTGAGAACAATGTATTAACCCTAGACCCTGTAAAGTTATGTATGTGTTCTGCAGTAACAGCTTACACTTTGCAGTATCTACACAGGTGAGCTTATAGCTGATCCCATCAGTTGCTACAGAACAGGGGGCTAAGCTCTTCACAAGAAAAAGCAGCTAGATAAAGGAGATCATTGTTCATGCAGCACAGACACAGAGGAAAACAGGAGACCAAGTCTTTAATCTTGCATCATTTCTGCCAAAGTCTTTCAAAAGTGTCAAGCCCAAATCCTATTCAAGCTACACTTGCAACTGAGCTTATACAATAAGAAAAAAGCAACCTAATTTCTTCTAGACAGACTCTGGATACGTTTACAGAAATGGATTAGCACAGATGTCGTGAAACAAGAACCATTTTCTGATGAAGCAATTCACACTGAGTATCAAGCAATTCAGACTAGTAAGCAAGTACTTACCCTCAACATAATATTTAGCTTTTCTGGCAGAACCAATTCTCCGAAAGCGACGTTCATTAGTTTTAACCTGGCAGATGTTTGCTCCAGAGCATTCTGGGAAACTTGAGTTTCTTATACCAGAAAGCTGAATTTCATATACATATTTATCACCATTTGTCCGTATGTCACCAGAAGCCGTGTACAACCTGAGGAAACAGAGTGCAGGTCTATCCTTAAGTCTAAACTCACAGATTTAGGTTATTCCCAAGACGTGAGACTGGCAACAGTGGTAGTTGCTACCACTTGTTGATTCCAGAGCAAGTTGGAGTGACTGATTCAGCAACCACAGAAGATGCAGGACTGAGGTTTCCTTCCCACACATTACAAATGAAGATTATATTTAGCATAAATACAGTCTAAGAAAGCACAGAAACCAAACTTTTCTAGTTATACTGCCCTCAATGTGTGTATGAACACGCAAGTACCTCCAAAGGATTAAAATAAACTGGAGACAAAAGCATGATTCAGCAGCTCACACACAAGCTAGCTTACTGAACCATATTGTGTGCTCTGTGGCTATGATAAATAGCATAGCTTAGTTGTTTTCTCCAGAAGGGTAACTAGTTCTACCATACACGTTACCCAAGTACTGATTACAACTGCATGGTTTCACACTGCTGGTCAGAATGAGAATGCTCTGAGATTCACAGCTATTTGTTAGAGCCACTTGCTTGAAGGCTGAGCTTGCTCAAATATGACTTGCTTTTAATCTCACATTACATCAAGTTTTCAATTTTGTCCTGTCTTCCTCTCCTCCCACATGCAGGCCTGTTTTTTCTCTGATTTTTGTTTTTTCTCTATGCTTGTAATGCTATCGCCACTTTTGTGCAGCAGGTTTATTCACAGTATTTTTGCTCAGTTACTCCAATCCTGCACACTAATGGCTTGTGCCCTGCAAGCAGGGTTTATTCTTCCCGTAACACTAGTATGGGCAGATTTCCTTCCATAACACATATAACTGACGTTAAATATAATAGTTTATAAGAGATTCTGGAACAGAGCTATGTGCAATGTATAGTACAGTCAGCATTAACTGTTGGTCTTCCCCTGTCTCTCCTGAGTTCAGCCATGCTTGACCATTCCTCCAGAGCTGTAATTCCTCACTTCTACGGCTTTTGAAGCATGGGTTCCTACTTCCATATGGATCACCTGAGCAGGAAAAAAGGTGCTATGTAAAAATCTAAGGAGTATTCTAGGTGAAAAATATCAAGTTCTCTGGCACTGAACTAATGTCTACATGCTATGGAAGAGAGCAATAACCCACAATACAGAGATCTAACATCAAGGTGAGTATGTGCAGGCTTTAGACTAGTCTTGAGTATACCTGGACATGCTCAAAACTACAAGCCCAGCTGTGAGCCACATTATTGATCAAGGCCTTTAAGTCAGTCACTGATACAAGGCGAATTCAGGGCTACTGCCACTTGACAGTCAAGAACTGTTAAGGCAACACAGATTATTCACACCAACCTCTCTTTTCTTGAAGTACAACTCTACAGGACTAAGGTGCTGCGGTTTTTGGTTGTTGCTGGGGTTCTGTTTGCATTTTTTACTTACTTGTAATAAACATCCCCTAAAGAGAAGTTTTTCCCATTTGCAGGATTAATGACTGTTCCGTTCACCACTTCCACCTCCTGCTGCTTCACAGCACAAGCCGCCCGTGTGTCCCAAGTGATGTAGTAAGCACAGTTTACTTCATCAATCCTACCAAATAACAAACACAACTGAGGATTCCAGGAAACAGTAACAAGCACTTAGTATCTTCAGAAAGGAGAGACACACAGCTGCTAACCCATGTGTGGGAATGTCCTGCCTAAACACCATGCTGAGAGTAAGTTAAAACAGTAAAGTAGCACTCAAAAAAAGTTACTCGAAGAGCTGCACTGCACTTTTCTGCAGTTCCAAGATCTAAAAAGACCTAGTTGCACTTAAACTTCCTCCTTCAAAAATTCCAGAAGTCACACAGGGCATCAGAAGGTTTTATTGAAATATTTTAGCTAACAACATGTCAGAATCACAGAATGGTAGGGGTTGGAAGGGACCTCTGTGGGTCATCTAGTCCAACCCCCTGCCCAAGCAGGGTCACCTACAGCAGCCTGCACAGGACCTTGTCCAGGCAGTCTTGAATATCCCCAGAGGAGGAGACTCCACAACCTCCCTGGGCAGCCTGTTCCAGGGCTCCGTCACCCTCAGAGGGAAGAAGTTCTTCCTCATGTTCAGACAGAACTTCCTATGCTTCAGTTTGTGTCCATGGCCCCTTGTCCTGTTGCTGGGCACCACTGAAAAGAGTCTGGCCCCATCCTCCTGACACCCACCCTTCAGATATTTATAAGCATTTATAAGGTCCCCTCTCAGCCTTCTCTTCTTCAGGCTGAACAAGCCC